>OQVS01000728.1_pt1 | contig 22768 bp, 18 predicted proteins | sample 1691601 | NCBI WGS metagenome assembly OQVS01 (sample SAMN03418268, study PRJEB22391) | human gut metagenome | biome: human-gut; feature: organic feature; material: feces | host: Homo sapiens | place: Tanzania | collected 2013-01
AGTAGGCGTTTAGCTGACGCTGAACGCAAAAAAGCCGCCGAAAGGCGGCTTTTTTGCGTGGGAAGATTTTGTTTACGCTTGCTTGAGATGAGGCAGATATTTCTCCTGTTCTTCTTTGCTGAGGTTTAATGCCTGCATAGCTTGCTCAGGAGTAATCTTGAAGGCTTTAATGATATTTTCGATGTTATTCAATGTTGTTTTGAATTCAGCCTCGTCATAAGCTTTGCCATAAGCTTCGTTATAAGCTTCTACATATAAAGTTTTACCTAAATTGCACATGTTATCCACCTCCGTAGTTAGATTGTCCTTAATATCAATGTTGAAATTATCCTTAAGCTTATGAAAGCGTTCCTGGCTAGAGAGCGTTTTAGAGAAAAGCACTGAAAGCATATCGATTAGAGTATTGTTGCTTTTCGTATCAGCTTTGACGGCCAGGTTGACAAAAATTGCTTCTAGCAGGTCATAGTGGGCAGGCTTTTCCTTTCTGTGACCAAAAACATTTTCTTCAGCGATGCAATATCTGTTGATGGTACACTGGTCTTTAGCAGTAGGATTGAAGCAAAGCCAGATAGTGAAAACCTTTTTGAGGTCCTGATAATTACTTTTGCTGAATTCAGTTCCGTATTGCGCGGAAATGAGTCTGCTGGCATAGTATACAGCGCGGCTTACTAAAGGATATTTTTCCTTGAAATGATTTTGTGCCTCGATATTGATAATAACAGCAGCTGTAGCTGCTGCTTGCGGAAGCTTGGCACGAAAGCGAATATCGTAGAAAACCTTGCCCTCGTTGGGAACATTATCTTCGGTATTGTCTGTTCTGAGCGTTGGCAGAGGTGTCGATGTACCTGGCATAACGCCAATGGTACTGATTTCCGGCTTTTCCGTAAGACAATGCTGTACAATGTACTCAATAGAAAATTTGTGGAATTCCTTGGTTGTGTGTTTGAGAATCCAGGCGCTGATTTCCTTATGAGCCAAAATAGTTTTGCAAATATTGTCGTACTGAATCTGCTTGGGGGAAATGCTTTCTACGGTGTCTTTGATAACTGATGTATCAAGCTGCAAGGGTATCTCTCCTTTCTTATTATAGCATCTACAAGAAATTTTTACTAGCAAGAGGTTTGCCAATAAAAAACAAAAAGAGCCTTGCGTACTACTTAACATAATACGCAAGGCTCATGCTTTGCTAAGGCTATAATAACAGATTTGGAGGAGAGAGTCAAGGGTAAGTTTATTGTAACTTGCTTTACAAAAATATCCTGAAAATATAATTACACTGTCTTTTTGTAAAAATATGTTGACGGAAAATAAGCTTAGTGCTACACTAGGCACAACTTCAAAAAAACCACAAACCGTTGAGGCGGAGATCAAGTCAGCAGATGCGCTTACAGAGAGTCCGGGAAGCTGGGAGCCGGATAGAGATGCAGGCTGATAAATGGACCGCTGAGGGCATTGTCAAATCGCTTTTGCAAGCGAGAGTATTCGATGACGCAGCGCCGGCGTTAAGGGCGAGGAGTGTGCTGGCACTCTGCGAGAGAGCATCGCGCAAGCGGTGAAGCAAGGTGGTACCGCAGGTATAAGTATTTTTAGCCTGTCCTTGGGATTGACTTATGAATTGAGTCAGTCCGGGGACAGGCTTTTGTGTTTGCAAGAGTAGTATTTTCTATGAGGTGATGAAATGTTGAATTTGAGCTTAGAGCAGGTGCAAAGCTACGCTGCTCAGTATAAGGCTGTGCCTGTAGCGAAGGAGGTTTTGGCGGATATGCTGACGCCGCTGGCCTTTTTGGATAATGTGCGCCGCAGCAGCCGTAATTATTTTTTGCTGGAGAGCATTGAGGGCGGTGAGCATTGGGCGCGTTATTCCTTCGTTGGCTATGATCCTGTACTGCGCTTGAAGATTACTGACGGCAATGCCGAGATTATCAGCGGTGCAGCCGTAAAATATCAGGAGAAGGATCCAATCAGCTGCATCCGTAATATTTTGGCAGAGTATAAGGCGCCGCAGCTGGAGGGCTTGCCGAACTTTACCGGCGGCCTGGTTGGTACGTTTGGCTTCGACTTTATGCGCTACTGCGAGCCTGATATGCAGGTGAACAGGGAGCGCAAGGCGGAATTTGCCGATTTTGATTTAATGCTTTTCGATAAGCTGATTGCCTTCGACCATCTGAAGCAGAAGATTTTCTTAATCGTCAACGTCAAGACGGATAATGCTGCGATTAATTATGCTAAGGCGGAGCGCGAGATTGCGGCGATGGAGGAGATGCTGCTGCAGCCTGTGCAGCCGAAGCGTCCTGAGCGTGCGCAGCTTGGCGAATTCACGAGCAACCAGAGCAGGGAGCAGTATGCCAAGAATGTGCTGCGCTGTCAGGAATATATCAAAAACGGTGATGCCTTTCAGATTGTCTATGCGCAGAAGTTCAGCGCGACCTATAACAAGAGCCTTTTTGATGCCTACCGCTATCTGCGTACGACGAATCCGTCGCAGTACATGGTCTTTTTGCATAATGACGATGTGGAGCTGGCCGGAAGCTCGCCAGAAACCTTGGTGAAGGTCGTGGGCAGGCAGGTTATCAGCATGCCGATTGCCGGCACGCGCCGCCGTGGCCGCACGCAGGAGGAGGACGAGGCGCTGGAGCGTGAGCTGCTGGCGGATGCGAAGGAAACGGCGGAGCATAATATGCTGGTCGACCTCGGCCGTAATGATGTGGGGCGTGTGTGCGATTTTGGTACGGTACGCGTGAGCGATTACAAGGCAATAAAACGCTTTTCGCACGTTATGCATATCACGAGCAAGGTTACAGGTCAGCTGAGTGCTGATAAGGATGCGCTGGACGCTTTGCGCAGCGTTTTTCCGGCAGGTACGCTGAGCGGTGCGCCGAAGATTCGTGCGTGTGAGATTATTGACGAGCTGGAGCCGGAGCGCCGCGGTATTTATGGCGGCGGCATGGGCTATCTTGATTTTGGCGGCAATATGGATATCTGCATTACTATCCGCACGATGGTGAAGAAGCATGACCGCGTTTATATTCAGGCTGGCGGCGGTATCGTTGCAGATTCCGTTGTGGAGAACGAATTTCAGGAAACAGTTAATAAGGCAGGCGCCTGCATGACGGCGCTGCGGCTGACGGCAGAGGAGGAGCGAGCATGATTCTGATAATTGATAACTATGACAGCTTTACTTTTAATCTGTATCAGCTGCTGGGCGAAATAAATCCAGATATTAAGGTTGTACGTAATGATAAAATAACTATCGAGGAAATCAGGGCGCTGGCACCGAGTCACATTATTATTTCTCCGGGCCCAGGCAATCCGCAGCAGGCGGGCATCTGCCTCGACGTTATCCGTGAGCTGGCCGGTGAATTCCCCATCCTTGGCGTGTGCCTTGGCCATCAGGCGATTGGCGAGGCGTTCGGCGGCAGGGTTGTACATGCGCCGGAGATTGTGCACGGCAAGGCGGATAAGATGTACTTGACAGCGCCGAGTCCAATCTTCAAGGATATGCAGGACGGCTTTGAGGCGGCGCGCTATCATTCGCTGATTGTGGAGCTGGAGAGCCTGCCGGACTGTCTGGAGATTACGGCGGAAACGGTGAAGCATGAAATCATGGCGCTGCAGCATAAGACTCTGCCGGTGTATGGCGTGCAGTTCCACCCTGAGTCCATCATGACGCCTGAGGGCAGAACAATACTGCAAAACTTTTTAAAGCTGTAAGCTTGAGGCGCAAACTGTAACCTGCTTTACATAAACACTGTAAAAATAAAAAATCTCAGCTTTTTTGTAAAAAGGTGTTGACGCTGCGAGTATCTAGTGGTAAACTAGGCACATCTTCAAAAACAAAAGAAACCGTTGAGACGGAGATCAAGTCAGTAGATGCGCTTACAGAGAGTCCGGGCAGCTGGGAGCCGGATAGAGATGCAGGCTGATAAATGGACCGTTGAGGGTGCTGTCAAATCGCCGCAGGCGAGAGTATTCAGCAACGCTGCACCAGCGTTATGGGTGAGGAGTGTGCTGGCACTCTGCGAGAGAGCATCGCGCAAGCGATGAAACAAGGTGGTACCGCAGGTATAAGTATTTATAGCCTGTCCTTGGGATTGACTTCAAAAGGAGTCGCTCCGAGGACAGGCTTTTTTGCATATAAGCTGCTTCGTGCATAAGCATTGTTCCCTCGTAGAATGTTATGAACAAAAAGCTAGGGAGGCAAAGAAAATGATTAAAGAGGCAATTGTAAAAATAGTAGATAAGAAGGATTTAACATATGCTGAGGCTTACGCCGTAATCAGTGAGATTATGAGCGGTACAACAACTGCTACGCAGAACGCTGCATTTTTGGCAGCGCTGTCTACTAAGAGCACGACGGCAGAAACGACAGAGGAAATCGCCGGCTGCGCCGCTGCGATGCGTGACCACGCTTTGAAGTGCGAAACCGGCATGGACGTTTTTGAAATCGTTGGCACGGGCGGCGATGGAGCGAACAGCTTCAACATCTCCACGACCTCGGCTCTGGTGGCTGCGGCTGGTGGCATGAAGGTTGCCAAGCACGGCAATCGTGCTGCTTCCTCCAAATGCGGCACTGCCGATTGTCTGGAGGCGTTGGGCGTAAATATTCAGCTGGAGCCGGAAAAATGCGTGGAGCTGCTGAAGAATGTGGGCATGTGCTTCTTCTTCGCACAGAAGTATCACACCTCGATGAAATATGTTGGCCCAATCCGTAAGGAGCTGGGCATCCGCACAGTTTTCAATATTCTCGGACCTTTGACGAATCCCTCCAGCCCGAAGCTGCAGCTGCTTGGTGTTTATGATGAATACCTGGTGCAGCCACTGGCACAGGTGCTGATGAATTTGGGCGTAAAGCGTGGCATGGTTGTCTACGGTCAGGACAAGCTGGACGAGATTTCCTTGAGCGCACCGACTACCATCTGCGAGTTCAAGAACGGCTGGATGAAAAATTACGTTATCAAGCCGGAGGACTTCGGCATGGAGCGCTGCACGAAGGCTGACCTTGTCGGTGGCCTGCCGGAGGAAAACGCACAGATTACGCGTGCCATTCTGAGCGGTGAGCAGGGACATAAACGCAACGCAGTGCTGCTGAACGCCGGTGCCAGCCTGTACATCGGCGGCAAGGCAGAAAGCTTTGCCGAAGGCGTGAAGCTGGCAGCAGAGCTTATCGACAGCGGCAAGGCGCTGCAAACATTGGAGAAGCTGATTGAGGAAAGCAATAAATGATTTTAGATGATATCGCAGAATATACAAAACAACGCGTGCAGGCGTTAAAAGCCAAAAAAAGCCTCTACGCAGTGCGTGACGAGGCAGAGGGCAGACCGCAGGGCAAGGACTTTAAGGCAGCGCTTGCGGCCTCCGGCCTGAGCGTTATCGCCGAGCTGAAAAAAGCCTCCCCCTCGAAGGGCCTTATCGCTCCTGATTTTGAGCAAAGATATTTGCAGCAGGCAGCAGCCTACGAGCAGGGCGGCGCCAGCGCCATCTCCTGCCTGACCGAGCCAAAATTTTTCCTCGGCAGCGACGCTTATCTGCAAAGCGTGCGGCAAGCAGTCGAGCTGCCCATCCTGCGCAAGGACTTCACGGTGGATGAATACCAGATATATGAAGCCAAAAACATCGGCGCTGATGCAGTGCTGCTGATTTGTAGCCTGCTGAGCACAGCGCAGCTTGGCGAATATCTTGCACAGGCGCATGAGCTGGGGCTGAGCGCTCTTGTCGAAGCGCATGATCTGGACGAGGTGCAGTCGGCGCTGGCGGCTGGCGCAGAGATAATCGGTGTCAATAACCGCAACCTCAAGGACTTCACAGTGAATCCGCTCAACAGCCTGCGCCTGCGTGAGGCGATTCCGCAGGACAAAATCTTCGTCGCAGAAAGCGGTATCACCAAGGCTAGTGATGCAGCCGGATTGAAGGCGGCAGGCGTGCAGGCGGTGCTCGTCGGTGAAGCGCTGATGCGCAGTGCTAATCCGGCAGCGCTGCTGCGGGAGCTGCGCTCATGAGCGGCGTGAAGGTGAAAATCTGCGGTCTGCGCCGCAGAGAGGATATAGAGTATGTAAATCAGTATAAGCCTGATTTCGTCGGCTTTGTCTTTTATGAAAAAAGCAAGCGAGCCGTAAGCGCAGCACAGGCGCAGGAGCTTAAGCAGCGCTTGGACAAGCAGATTAAAGCAGTTGGCGTTTTCGTCAATGCGGAGCCGCAGCTTATTGCAGAGCTTGTCGCCAGCAAAACGATTGACCTCGTGCAGCTGCATGGAGACGAGGATGCAGCCTATTGCAGAAGCCTGCGCAAGCTTATCAGCGTGCCGCTGATTAAGGCGGTGCGTGTGCGCGATAAAAGCTCGCTGGAGAATTTAGAAGAGTATCAGGCAGATTATCTGCTGCTCGATACATATCAGGCCGGTGTTTACGGCGGCACAGGACAGCGCTTCAACGTAGAGCTGGACGCAAAGCTTCCGGCTCTCTGCTTCATCGCAGGCGGTCTGGACGCAGATAATGCTGCCGAAATCGTGCAGAAAACACAGCCGTTTGCCGTCGACGTAAGCGGCGGAGTAGAAACAGACGGGCTTAAGGACTCAAAGAAAATTGCCGCATTTATTGCGAGCGTAAGGGGAGAAGGACAATGACTAAAGGAAGATATGGTATTCACGGCGGACAATATATGCCGGAAACCTTGATGAACGCAGTGCTGGAATTAGAAGCAGCCTATGATAAATATAAAAACGATCCTGAATTTAAAGCTGAATTAGCAAGACTTTATCGCGAATATGCCAACAGACCGTCTATGCTCTATTATGCAGAGAAGATGACGAAGGACCTTGGCGGCTGCAAGATTTATCTGAAGCGCGAGGATTTGAATCACACCGGCGCTCATAAAATCAACAACGTGCTCGGTCAGATTCTGCTGGCAAAGAGGATGGGCAAAAAACGCGTTATCGCTGAAACCGGCGCTGGTCAGCACGGTGTGGCTACGGCGACGGCAGCAGCGCTTATGAACATGGAATGCGTCGTATACATGGGCAAGGAGGACTGCGAGCGTCAGGCGCTCAACGTGTTCCGTATGGAGCTGCTCGGCGCGAAGGTTGTGCCGGTTACGAGCGGCACAGGCACGCTGAAGGACGCTGTCAACGAGGCACTGCGTGTATGGACTGAACGCGTAGAGGATACATATTACGTTTTGGGCAGTGTTATGGGACCGCATCCGTATCCGGAAATCGTGCGTGACTTCCAGAAGATTATCGGTGAGGAAATCAAGGCGCAGATGCTGGAGAAGGAGGGACGCCTTCCTGATGTGCTCGTGGCCTGCGTCGGCGGCGGCTCGAACGCCATGGGTATGTTCTATGATTTCATTGAGGACAAGGACGTGCGTCTCATCGGCGTTGAGGCCGCAGGCCTGGGCGTAGATAATCCGAAGAATGCAGCGACGATGGCGAACGGAAAGCTAGGCATCTTCCACGGCATGAAGAGCTACTTCCTGCAGGATGAATACGGGCAGATTGCTCCTGTTTACTCCATCTCCGCCGGACTTGATTATCCAGGCATCGGGCCGGAGCACGCATATCTGCATGATATTGGCCGTGCGGAATATGTTCCGGCAACCGATAAGGAGGCAGTCGAGGCCTTCAACTATCTTTCTAAAATGGAGGGCATTATCCCGGCAATCGAAAGCTCGCACGCTGTCGCTTATGCAATGAAGCTGGCACCGACGCTGCCGAAGGATAAGATTATGGTAATAAATATTTCTGGCCGTGGCGACAAGGATGTTGCTGCTATTGCACGCTATATGGGAGTTGATTTACATGAATAGAATACAAAAGGCATTCGACGAAAAGAAAAAGGTTTTTATCGGCTTTGTCACAGCAGGCGATCCGAATCTGGCGCTGACGAAGGAGCTGGTCATGGCGATGGTCGAGGGCGGCGCCGGACTGATTGAGTTTGGCATTCCATTCTCCGATCCTGTGGCCGAGGGCGAGGTTATCCAGCGTGCTGATTTACGCGCACTGGCAGCAGGTACGACGACCGATAAGATTTTTGACCTCGTGAGCGAGGTGCGCAAGGAAACGCAGGTGCCGCTGGTATTTTTGACCTATGCGAATCCGATTTATGCCTACGGCGCAGAGAAATTCTTTACGCGTTGCGAGGCAAGCGGCGTGGACGGCGTGATTATCCCCGATATTCCCTATGAGGAGCGCGAGGAAATGCGTCCCTACAGCGAGCCGCATCATGTGGCGCTTGTGCCGCTGATTGCGCCGACCTCGAAGGACCGCATTCAGAAAATCGCCAAGGATGCGCAGGGCTATGTTTATGTAGTCTCCTCGCTGGGCGTTACGGGCGTGCGTAGCAATATCACGACGGATATTGATGGCATCGTTACCGAGGTACGCAAGGCGACGGAGCTTCCTGTAGCGGTCGGCTTTGGCATTGCGACACCGGAGCAGGCCTACAAGATGGCGAAGGCCAGCGATGGTGCGATTGTCGGCAGTGCGATTGAAAAAATCGTTGAAAAATATGGCAATGACTCTCCCAAATACGTTTGTGAGTACGTCAAGAGCATGGCGGATGCTGTGGCGCTGGCGGCGATGGCGTAAGGGGGAAGGAAGTAGCCGCACCTACTTGCTAGTAATTAGTACAGGAAAATGTTATAATATCTATAGGTTTATAGTTTCCTATAGAGTGATGCTAGAGCGCAGGAGGGATGCAGGTGGAGAAGAACAGATTGCCATTAGGCGTAGAATTTTTTGATAAGCTGCGCAGAGAACAATATTATTATATTGATAAGACTGGTTTGATCAGCGAGTTAGAAAAACGCATGGGCAAAGTAAATTTGTTTACCCGTCCCAGACGTTTTGGCAAAACGTTGAATATGAGTATGCTGCAATGCTTTTATGAGCTGGGAGCAGATGAGAGCTTGTTTGACGGTCTCAAGATTGCACAGGATAAGCCTTTATGCGAGCAATGCCTGGGGCGCTTTCCCGTAATTTTTTTAACGCTGAAGGACGTGGAAGGACTTGATTATAGCAGTGCAGAGGCAAATTTAACTCGGCTTATGCAGCTTGAGGCCTTACGTCATGATGAGCTGAAGAACAGCTCGAAGCTTTTGCCTGAGGAGCTTGCTGCTTATGCTGAGCTGTGCAGGGGCGTGAGCAAGGAGGCGCTGGCGGACAGCCTGCGGCTTTTGACGCAGCTGTTGGCAAGGCATCATGAGCGAGAAGTCGTGGTGCTGATTGACGAATATGATGTGCCGCTGGCAAAGGCTTATCATGCTGGATATTATAGGGAGATGGCAGCGCTTTTGCGTGCTTTTTTAGGCAAGGCGCTGAAAACGAACAGCTATCTTTATAGGGCGGTGCTGACAGGCTGCCTGAGAGTTTCTAAGGAAAGCATTTTTACCGGACTTAATAACTTTACGATTAATACCATTGTTGATGAGGGCGCTGAGGAATATTTTGGCTTCACGCCGTCGGAGGTGGAGGGCTTGATGACTTATTATGCGCTTGAGAAGCATGCTGCAGTGATGAAGGAATGGTATGACGGCTATCGCTTTGGTAAGGCTGAAATTTATTGTCCGTGGGATGTTATCAACTACGCCAATAAGCTACGCTTTAATGATGCTGTGCAGCCGGAGGCCTTTTGGGTGAATACTAGCGGTAATGAGCTGGTGCAGCATTTTATTGCTAAGGCTGACAAGAATACTAAAAACGAGCTGGAGCTCCTGCTTGACGGCGGCACGATTGAGAAGAGCCTGCGTCTTGATTTGACATATGATGAGCTGGATCGTTCTATAGATAATCTGTGGAGCGTGCTCTTTACGACAGGCTATTTGACGACGAGCGGAGAGGCGTCGCAGGGAGTTTATCGTTTGCAGCTGCCCAATAGAGAGGTACGTGAGGTTTTTCTGCACAAGATAAAGGAGTGGTTCGACAACGTCCTGGTGCGCAGTTCCTATGCCACAAACGAGCTGCAGCGGGCGCTGGCCTCTGGTGCTGCTGCTGAGGTAGAGAAAAAGCTGAATCTGATTATGGGCAGGATGATAAGCGTGCTGGATACCAAGGCTAGAGCCGCGCAAAAGGAGAATTTTTATCATGGCCTTTTGCTTGGGCTGCTGCGCAGTGAACCGGAATGGCTGATTCTGTCGAATGCGGAATCCGGCGAAGGCTTTGGCGACATTCTTATTGAAACTGAGGAGCCGGATACAGGAATAGTTATCGAGGTGAAATATGCCGATACCTTTGCGGAGCTTGAGGCCGCCTGCCGTAGGGGCATGGAGCAGATAATGGAGCGCAGGTATGATGAGCGTTTGCGTAATGAAGGGAGAACCCATATTTATGCTTATTCTATCGCTTTTCATAAGAAGCGCTGCAAAGCAGTAATGCAGCAGTTATAAAAACATATAGCAGGAAATCAAAACGACCTGAGGTCTGGCGTGAACGTCAGACTTCAGGTCGTTTTTTGATAGTGTAAGCTTACGCTTGCAGCATTTCTAAGCGATATTTTTACATGCTCTGCATATCAGCTTGAATTTTTTTGATAGTGTTTAAAGGCAGCAATGAGCATGCGATGAGTTAGCAGCTTATTATAGCGAGGTGCGACAGATGGCGAGCTAGAATGTTTTCTGTTGTAAAAACTGTACAATTACATATTTTTTGAAGTATACAGTGTAAAATCCTGCTGACCTAGCAGGATTTTTTTCTTTTCAAGCAGAATAATAACAGTTATAATATTAGTTATTTTACGCAAAGGAGTTGAGTAGTATGCCATTTTTGATTCTCGTAATTTTGTTGTGTATAATTGTTGCTTTATTTGCTGTGCAAAATGCGGTAGCGGTTTCGCTGAACTTTGTTTTCTGGAGCTTTCAGGCTTCGCTGGTACTTGTTATCCTTGGCTCCTTCCTTTTTGGCCTGCTGGTTGCCACCTGCTTTATTTTGGCGATGAAGGCTAAGCATTATTTGCAGGACAAAAAGCTGCATGAGGAGATTGCGCAGCTGGAGGCTGACAAAAAACGCCTGGAGGAGCAGATTGCTATGCTGCAGCACACCCAGATGCTGCATGAGGCTTCTGCAGAGCGTAAGGCTGCGGGTGCTGATTCTGCTAAGGAAAGCACTGCTGTGAAATGATGCACAAGCAGCGTATCTGGGATATAAAGGAATATAATAAGGAAAAGGCCAGCTGCTTTGCCGCAGAGCTGGGCATTTCGCCGCTGGTGACAGGGATTCTCTTGGAGCGTGGCGTGAACAGCATTGATGCGATGCGCGATTTTCTCTATGGCAGCGCGCAGCCATTTCACGACCCGTTTCTGCTTAAGGATATGCAGCGCAGCGTGGAGCGTATCGCGCGTGCGCTGGCGGCAGGAGAGAAGCTTACGGTTTATGGCGATTACGATGTGGACGGCATTACTGCGTCCTCGTTGCTCTATCTTTATCTTAAGGGGCGTGGAGCGCAGGTGCAGACGTATATTCCGCAGCGCAAGAGTGAGGGCTACGGCCTGAATGACGAGGCGTTGCGCACGATTGCCGAGAGCGGCTCGACGCTGGTGATTACGGTGGACTGCGGTATCAGCGGTCTGCATGAGGTGCAGCAGGCGCCGAAGTGCCTTGATATTATCATTACCGACCACCATACTGTGCCGCCGGAGCTGCCGCCTGCTTATGCGATTATTAACGCCAAGCAGTCGGACTGCGCCTATCCGTTTAAGGAGCTGAGCGGCGTGGGCATTGCCTTTAAGCTGTGTCAGGCGCTGGAGCAGGGAGCGCCGGGCAGCCTGCCTGCATGGCAGGGGCTGACGGAGCTGGCGGCTATGGGTACGGTGGCGGATATTGTGCCGCTTGTAGGCGAGAACCGCGAGCTGGTGCGCCGTGGCCTGAAGGCGATGGAGACGACGCAGCTTGTCGGTCTGCGTGCCTTGATTAAGGCTAGCGGCTGTCCGCAGGAGCATATTGCGGCGGACAATATCGGCTTTGGCCTGGCGCCGCGGCTGAATGCTGTCGGTCGTCTGGAGCACGCGCAGCTGGCTGTGGAGCTGCTGGTTACGCAGGACGCAGCGAAGGCTGAGGCGATTGCGGAGAAGCTGAATAAGGAAAACAGCCTGCGTCAGGAAATCTGCCGCCAGATTATGGAGGAGGCAGAGGAAATGCTGGCGCAGGAGCAGCATATAGATACGGCGATTGTGCTGGCGTCGTCCGGCTGGCATCAGGGAGTTATCGGCATTGTGGCCTCGCGCCTTGTGGAGAAGTATCATTTGCCGACGATTCTTATCAGCTTGAGTGAGGACGGCATGGCGAAGGGCAGCTGCCGCAGCATTCCGGCGCTGAATCTTTATGAAGCGATTGCCGCGGAGCGGGATATTCTTACGCAGTTTGGCGGACATCATCAGGCAGCAGGCCTGACGCTGCCGGCGGCGAAGGTGCCGGAGTTCCGCGAGCGCTTCCGTGCCTACGTAGCGGCACAGCTGCAGCCGGAGGATTATCTGCCGCATCAGACGGTGGACTGCGTGGTGAGCGGCACAGGCGAGATTACGGAGCAGGATTTGCAGCAGCTGGCGCTGCTCGAGCCCTGCGGCTGTGAGAATACGCCACCTGTTTTTGCCTTCCATAAGGCTGTGCTGCATAACGAGCGGGCGATGGGCAAGGAGCGTAATCATCTGCAGTTCTCGCTGGATAAGGGCGATTTTTCTTATCGCTGCGTGATGTGGAACAATGCGGATTTGCTGCCGTTCTTGTTCGATGGTGCAGTAGCAGACGTTGCCTTTCAGCCGAAGCTTAACGTGTGGAATAATGAGCGCAGTGTGCAGCTGCATGTGTCGAGCCTACGCCAGCCGTTGACGCTGGGCGATTTCCGTCGCGGCACGGAGGACAGGTTCAGCGTTCTGCGTGCGCTGGCACGCGTGCATGACAGGCTGACGGTGTACGTGAGCAGTGCGGATGCAGGCAGTATGATGTCACGCTGGCTGCAGGATAACCAGGATATCAGCGGCTATCTCGATATCAGGCTGTATAGCAGCTTTTCTGCGCAGCAGGACGAGAGCCTGCAGCAGACGGTGATTTTTCTGGAGCTGCCGCCTTATCCGCTGAAGCAATTTGCGGCGCAGCTGAAAAAGCAGGGCGCACAGAGCATTATGCTGCTCTTTGACCATAATGATTACCAAAGGGAGGCAGCGCAGCTTATGCTGACGCATCCGGACCGCGCGGCGATGGCAACGGCGTATAAGCTGGTGATGCACGCGCTGGGGATGCAGGCAGAGGTTGCTTTTGCGTCGCTGCTGGAGAAAAATTATACGCAAATTAGTGAAAATGCTGTAAAAATTATGGAGCAGCTTGGCTTTATCAGTTATAATAATGGTATAATAAAAAAAGGTGTAATAAATCGCTGTTCGCTGGAGGATTCACCCCTTTATGTATCCCTGCAGCAGGAAAGAGCAGAGCTGGAGCGCACCTTCCAGGAAAATATAAGACTGAATCAGCACGATCTTTTGCGCGGCTGATTTAGAAAATAGATGGGAGTGGGGACAATGCCCTCGACAAACGAAGCGCATGATTTAGACGAATTATTTCAACGCATAGAAGCATATCTGAGTCCGGAGCAGGTTGCCTTTGTCCGCAAGGCATATGAGCTGGCGGCGAAGGCGCACGCCGAGCAGAAGCGCAAGTCCGGCGAGCCGTATATCATTCACCCGATTGGCGTGGTGAGTATTCTTGTTGGCCTGCAGATGGATGAAAAGACGCTGGCGGCTGCTTTTTTGCATGATGTAGTCGAAGATACGGATTATAAGCTTGACTATATTAAGGAGCAGTTCGGTACAGTTGTAGCCAATCTGGTTGACGGTGTTACGAAGCTGGGCAAAATTGAATATATCTCTAAGGAGGACCGCCAGATTGAGAACTATCGCAAGATGTTCCTGGCGATGGCGCGCGATATCCGCGTCGTTTTGATTAAGCTGGCTGACCGTCTGCACAATATGCGCACGATGAAGTTCATGCCTGTGCATAAGCAGCAGTCTATTTCGCAGGAAACGCTGGAGATTTATGCTCCGCTGGCGCACCGCCTCGGTATCTATACGATTAAGTGGGAGCTGGAGGATTTGGCGTTCCGCTATATGGAGCCGGATATTTATTATGACCTCGTGGAGCAGGTAAAGATTAAACGCCGTGAGCGCGAGGCGATGATTAATGAGGCGATGGCGACGCTGAAGGACGCTGTGGAGAAGGCTGGCATTCGCTGCGAGATTCAAGGCCGTCCGAAGAATTTCTACAGCATTCATAAGAAAATGTTGCGTGACCACAAGCAGCTGAGCGAGATTTATGACCTTTTGGCTATCCGCGTGCTGGTCGATACGGTCAAGGACTGCTATGGTACGCTGGGTATTGTACACAGCATGTGGCGTCCGATTCCAGGACGCTTCAAGGATTATGTTGCTGTGCCAAAATCGAATATGTATCAGTCGCTGCATACGACGGTGCTGTCTAGCGGTGGTCAGCCGTTGGAGATTCAAATCCGCACCTTTGAGATGCATCGCATCAGTGAATATGGTATCGCGGCGCATTGGCGCTATAAGGAGAGCGGTGGCAGCAAGCCTGCTGCAGGCGGCGACAAGGGCTTTGATGCCAAGCTGTCGTGGCTGCGTCAGCTGCTCGAATGGCATAACGATATGAACGATTCACGTGATTTCGTGAATACGGTCAAGATGGATATTTTCGCGGACGAGGTCTTTGTCTTTACGCCGCGTGGCGACGTTATCGACCTGCCGGTTGGCAGCGTGCCGATTGACTTTGCCTACCGTATCCATACCGACGTCGGCAACCGCTGCGTTGGTGCAAAGATTAACGGACGTATCGTGCCGCTTGATTATCATTTGAAGAACGGCGATATCGTCGAGGTTATCACGTCTAAGCAGTCCAACGGCCCTAGCCGCGACTGGATTAACGTGGTCGGCTCTTCGGATACGCGTAATAAGATTAAAAACTGGTTCAAAAAGGAGCGCCGCGAGGAGAATATTCTCAAGGGACGCGATATGCTGGAGCGCGAGGTGAAGCGCCTCGGCTACGAGACGAAGGCGCTCATGACGCCGGAGAAGCTCAAGGAGGCAGGCAGCAAACTGCGCATTGACAGCGATGAGAACCTTTTGGCGACGCTTGGCTACGGCGGCGTGACGCTGAATACGGTTATGTCCAAGCTTGTGGAAATCTACAAGAAGGAGCAGAAGCTGGAAACGACGAAGGATTTGGCGCAGGTGCTGGCAGAGCTGAAGCCGCGCAAGTCTAAGGCGAAGGCGAGCCATGGCATTCTCGTTAAGGGCGAGGAGGGCATTATGGTTAAGCTGGCGCGCTGCTGCAATCCTATTCCCGGCGACCCTGTTATCGGTTATATCACGCGTGGCAGCGGCATTTCTGTGCATCGTGCAGACTGCCCCAATGTCATGACGAATAATCCTGAGGAGCAGCGCCGTCTGATTGAGGTTTCTTGGGACGTGGGCATTGATGATGTGTATAAGGTGAACATCGTCATCATGTCTGTGGACCGCACGGGACTGATGAGCGACATCATGAATACGATGAGCGAGTCGAAGGTGAATATCTTCTCGATGTCCTGTCATACTGATAAGAATAAGATTGCGACGATGCACATGGGTCTTGATATTACGACGCTTGAGCAGCTGGAGTATATCATGATGCGTATCCGCCGCATGAAGGGTGTTTACAGCGTAGAGCGTCTTGTTTCTACAGCGAATGCCGGAGGTAAAAATAGATGAGAGCAGTTGTACAGCTTGTAAACCATGCTTCGGTGACAGTCGAGGGCGAGGTTACAGGACAAATCAGCAGGGGCTTACTGGTCTTTCTTGGCGTGGCCGAGGGCGATACAGAGAAGGACCTGCAATATATAATTGACAAGGTTGTCGGCCTGCGTGTTTTTGAGGACGAGGCAGGCAAGATGAACCTTTCGGTCAAGGACGTGGGCGGAGCAATTCTCGCAGTGTCGCAGTTTACGCTTTACGGCGATTGCCGCCACGGCAAGCGCCCATCCTTTACGCAGGCAGCCAAGCCTGATGAAGCAAACGCTTTATATGAACGGTTCGTAGACGGCTGCCGTGCCGCAGGCGTGCAGGTGGAAACGGGACGCTTCCGCACGCATATGCTTGTGGGACTGGAGAATGATGGGCCGGTTACTATATTGCTCGATAGCAGCAAGATACTATAAAGACTGCGCATAACGCAGCATCTACTTCACAACGGTCTTGTTAATAAGTTTTATAATTTTTCCGGAGGTAACTTTATGAAAATATACACTATCCCTGTCGGCATGCTGCAGACAAACTGCTATTTTGTCGTGAATGAGGAGCTGAAGGAGGCAGTAATTTTCGATCCGGGCGGAGATCCGGATAAGCTGCTGCTGGCAGCTGAGAAGCTGGAGGTTAAGGTTGTCGCTATCTGCCTGACGCATGGTCACAGCGATCACATCGGCGGTTTGGCGGAGGTGCGTAAGGAAACTGGTGCGCCTGTTTATATTGGTGAGGCGGACGCAGACTGCCTGCTCAATCCCAGCAGCAACCTGTCCTTCTTTGTTGGGCATGAGGTGCAGAATGAGCCTGCTGATTTTCTGGTGCATGATGGCGACGTGCTGACCTTGGGCGGCATGAAATTTGAATGCTTTGCTACGCCGGGACATACGCCTGGCGGAATCTGCTATTACAACGCAGAGAACGAGGTCGTTTTTGCAGGCGACACGATTTTCTGCGAATCTATCGGTCGTACAGACCTGCCGGGAGGCAGCTATAAGGCTCTTCTGCAATCCATCAAGACGAAGCTGTTGACGCTGCCCGATGATGTACATCTGCTCCCCGGTCATGGTCCGAGCACCAGTGTTGCTTGGGAGAAGCGCAGAAATCCCTTTCTGCAATAATGTATCATGCTGAAATATTGGCCTATAATTCGCAGCAGCACCTGCTTTAAGCTGGGAGTTGCTGCTGCAGTTTCCTATGTTTTATATCTTCTGGCAGGCTTTTTGCTGCCGCTGCTGCTGGCCATCGGTCTGGCGTTCGCGCTGTATCCGCTGGTAAATGCGATTGCCAAGGTGCGTGTGGCGCACGGCATGATCAAGCTGTCGCGCGTGGTGGCGATTATCTTGGCCCTGCTGGCGTTTTGCATCTTCATTGTGATGATTATCGGCTTTATTTTGCTGCCGCTTTTTGGTCAGATGAACGAATTTCTGCAAAAGCTGCCGCTGTTTATCTCGCAGTCGCAGGGCACGGATATGCATGACATCGACGCTATGCTGCAGGATCCGACGAAGATTCCGCTGCTGCCGTCGGACTTTAATATGCTGATGACGGCGCTGGTGAACTGGGCGATGGGCTTTGTAAGCTCGGTGCTGCGCAACCTTGTGCAGTCCAGCCTGAGTATTGTGCAAAGTCTTATCGGCCTGATTATTGTGCCGTTTCTGTCGTTTTATTTCCTTAAGGATTGGCGTGAGCTGCGCGAGATGGCGGTCAATCTTTTTAACTACGATGTGCAGGATAAGGCAACGGCTGTTATTGATGATATCGGCCGCACGCTGAGCGCCTATGTGCGCGGCTTGGCGAAGCTCAGCCTGATTTCCGGCTTTGTGATTTCGGTTGGCACGGCCTCGCTCGGCATGGAGTTTCCGCTGGTGCTGGGCTTTTGGGCGATTTTGGCGGAGACTGTGCCTGTTGTCGGCCCGCTGATGGGCGCTGTGCCTGCTATCTTTATTGCCTATGGGCAGTCGCCGGAGGCAGCGTTTCATGTGGCTTTGTTTTATCTTGTGTACTACCAGCTGGACGCAAACTTTATCATGCCGAAGATTATGGGGCAGAAGATTGATTTGCATCCTGTTATTTTGATTATTAGCCTGCTGATCGGTGCGAAGCTGTTCGGCATCGTGGGCATGGTTTTTGCTGTGCCGGTGGCAGCTGTTTATCGTGTGCTTTACAAGGAGCTGTGGCATGCAGGGGAGGGGCGGTAGTTGTTTTTTTCCTTAACTAATAACCTTAATACAGATATTACGCGTCCTGTGAGCGACATGGCAGCGCTTTTCGGCTATGAGATTGCCGCGGAGGCAGAGCTCAAGCTGCGTGTTGAGCAGCAGACGGACGCCGTGTGTGCAGTTCTGCATAATGGTGCGCAGGTGCTTCGCACCTGCGAGCAGCTGGCGGAGGACGCTGTGAGCGGCGAGCTGGTGCGCTGCGTGAAGCTGCTGGTGCTGCGCCTTTTTAGTGAGCTGACAGGCGAGCAGCCGCAGCTGCCGTGGGGCATTCTGACAGGCGTGCGGCCGGGCAAGCTGGCGCATAAGCTGCTTGACAGCGGCGTGACGGCGCAGGAGCTGCCAGAGATTTTGGCGAGCCGCTATCTGCTGCCGCGAGAACAGGGTGAGCTGCTGACGCAGATTGCGCTGCGCCAGAAGAGCCTGCTGCCGGACAGCGTACGTCTTACTGCTGCGGGCATCTATATCGGCGTGCCGTTTTGTCCTTCACGCTGCTCATATTGCTCATTTCCTGCCGGAATTGTGCCGCAGGATGAAGAATCTCAACAAAACTTTGTAAATTTGATTGAACAAGACCTGCAAAATGTGGTACAATTATTAAGTATGCACAGCTTGCAGGTTAAGTCGCTTTATATTGGCGGCGGTACACCGACAAGCTTGAGCGACAGGATTTTTGCAAAGCTGCTGCAGGCAGTGGAGCGCAGACTGCTGCAAAGTGATTTGCCTGCATTACAGGATGTGCAGGAGTTCACGGTGGAGGCAGGGCGTCCCGACTGCTTTAGCAAGGCGAAGCTGGCGGCGATGGAGAGCGTGGGCGTGAACCGCATCAGCGTGAATCCACAGACCTTCCATGATAGGACGCTGCAGCTTATCGGCAGGCGGCATACGGTGGCAGATTTTTACCATGCCTATGAGCTGGTACGCGTAAGTGCGATTCCTGTGGTGAATATGGACCTCATCATCGGTTTGCCGCAGGAGACAGAGGCAGATATTGCTTATTCGCTGACGCAGGCTGCCAAGCTGGCGCCGGAGAATCTGACGATTCATACGCTGACCTTAAAGCGCAGTGCGCCCTTGTTTCATGCCGAGCGTAGCGAGGCGTTGACGGCGGAGGCTGCTCTGCGCATGGTGGAGCAGGGCAGGCAGACGGCGCAGAGCTTAGGGCTGGAGCCGTATTATCTGTACCGTCAGCATTATATGCTGGGCCATTTGGCGAACATCGGTTATGCAAGGCCGGGTACGGAGAGCATTTATAATATCCAGATGATGGAGGAGCGCCATCCTGTTATCGGCGTCGGTCCTTCCTCAGCGAGCAAGGTGCCGCTGGCGGACGGTCATCATCTGCGCAAGCTGAATATGCCGAAGAATGTCGTTGTTTATGGCGCAAAAATCGCAGAATTAGCAACTAAGAGAGCGGAGCTTTTTGAGCCGCCGCTTTCATAAATAGCATAGATAAAAGGAGGAGTCAGCATGCTGACTACAGCACCCAGAGGTACGAAGGATATTATGCCTTCTGACGTTAACGCGTGGCGTTATCTGGAAGAGACCATGCGCAAAATCTGCGCACAATATGGCTACAAAGAAATCAGAACCCCTGTGTTTGAGCATACAGAGCTGTTCCAACGTGGTATCGGTGATACCACTGACGTAGTAGAAAAGGAAATGTACACCTTCACTGACCGTGGCAACCGCAGCATTACGCTGCGCCCTGAAAACACGGCCAGCGCTGTACGTGCCTATGTTGAGCATAAGCTCAGCAAGGACGATGCTGCTACGAAGTTTTATTATATCGGGCCTATGTTCCGCTACGACCGTCCGCAGGCAGGCCGTCTGCGCGAGTTCCACCAATTTGGTGTCGAAGCGCTGGGCGTAGTTGGTCCGAACGTAGATGCCGAGATTATTCTGCTGGCGGTACAGGTTCTGCAAAGCCTGGGTCTGAAGGATTTGAAGCTAAAGATTAATTCTGTCGGCTGTCCGAAATGCCGTCCGCTGCATAGAGAAAAGCTGCAGGCCTTCTTCAAGCCGCATTTTGACGAGCTGTGCAAGGACTGCCAGGGCCGCTTTGACCGCAACCCGCTGCGCCTTTTGGACTGCAAGAACCCGCACTGCCACGAGCTGGGCGAGGGCGCACCGAGCCTGGAGGAATGCCTGTGCGACGAGTGCAAGGCGCATTTCGAGGGCCTGAAGGAGCTGCTGACTGCAGCTGGTGTTGAATATGAGGTTGACCACAACTTAGTGCGCGGCCTTGATTATTATACAAAAACTGCTTTTGAAATCCAGTACGCTCCGCTGGGAGCACAAAGTGCTGTTTGCGGCGGTGGCCGTTATGACGGTCTGGTACAGGAAATCAGCGGCGATGAAGCACGCCCCGGCATTGGCTTTGCTATGGGTATGGAGCGCGTGCTGCTGGCGCTGGAGAAGCAGAGCCTGCTGCCTGCCTTCGACGAAAGCATTGACGCTTACGTTGTCTGCCCCAAACAGGAAAGCTTTGCGCTGGCCTTCAAGACAGCTATCGAGCTGCGTCGCAGCGGCTTCAAGGTGGAGTATGACTTCAACGGCCGCAGCATGAAATCGCAGATGAAGCAGGCCAACAAATTCCAGGCAAAACAAGTGTTAATATTTGGCGAGGACGAGCTTGCCCGCAACGCTGTTACCGTGCGTAACATGGCGACCAGCGAGCAGCAGGAAATCGCTATTAATGATATTATTACTTATTTCAATACTTTATAAGCAGAGGTGCTAAACATGATTAACGAAAAACGCAGCCATCATTGTGGTGTGCTGGGCAAGGAGCAAGCCGGCGAGCAGGTTGTACTGTGCGGCTGGGTTGCAAAACGCCGTGACCATGGCGGATTGATTTTTATTGACCTGCGTGACCGCAGCGGTATTGTGCAGGTTGTTGCTGACCCTGACAGTGCAGGCAGCAGCTTCAAAACTGCCGAAGACATCCGTAACGAGTATGTTATCAAGGTAATTGGTAATGTTCGTCTGCGTGATGAAGAAACCATCAACGAAAATATCCCGACTGGTACTATTGAAGTGCTGGCACATGATATCGAAGTGCTGAACGGTGCAAAAACTCCTCCGTTCTATATCAAAGACGGTATTGACACTGACGAAAACCTGCGTCTGAAATATCGTTATCTGGACCTGCGTCGTCCGGAAATGCAATATAACCTGATTCTGCGTCATAAAGTAGCTAAGCTCATGCGCGACTACCTTGACGAGAACCATTTCCTGGAAATCGAAACTCCGATGCTGTGCAAATCCACTCCGGAGGGCGCTCGTGACTACCTCGTTCCGAGCCGTGTAAACCCCGGCAAGTTCTATGCACTGCCGCAATCTCCGCAAATCTTCAAGCAGCTGCTCATGGTAGCTGGCATGGAGCGTTACTTCCAGATTGCTCGCTGCTTCCGCGATGAGGACCTGCGTGCTGACCGTCAGCCGGAATTTACCCAGCTGGACATGGAAATGTCCTTCATGGAGGTTGACGAGATTCTGGAGCTCATGGAAGGCCTGATTCACCACATCTTCAAGGGTGCGCTGGGCAAGGACATCCAGATTCCTTTCCAACGTCTGACCTGGGACGATGCTATGGATCGTTTCGGTAGCGACAAACCGGACCTGCGCTTTGGCATGGAGCTGAAAAATGTCAGCGAAGCTGTACAAGGCTGCACCTTCCAGGTATTCAACAATGTTATCGCTAACGGTGGCCAGGTAAAATGCATTAACGTTAAAGGCTATGCAGACATTCCTCGTCGTCAGCTCGATGAGCTCGTTAAATTCTGCGGCATCTATGGTGCTAAGGGTATGGCTTGGCTGCAATTCCCGGCAGAAGGCGGCGTAAAATCCTCTATCGCTAAATTCTTCAGCGATGAAAACATTGAAGCAATCAAAAAGGCTGCTGAAGTTGAAGCAGGCGACCTGCTGCTCTTCGTTGCTGATAAACCGTCCGTAGTTGCTGCTTCTCTGGGCGCACTGCGTATCGAAATGGCTAAACGCCGTGGTCTGATTGATCCGGATAAGCTGGCGTTCACCTGGGTTGTTGACTTCCCGATGTTCGAGTACAACGAGGAAGAAAAACGCTATGTTGCAATGCACCATCCGTTCACCGCTCCGCGTGACGAAGACCTGCCGCTGCTCCTGAGCGATCCGGGCAAGGTATATGCTAAAGCATATGACATGGTGCTCAACGGTACCGAAATCGGCGGCGGCTCCATCCGTATCCATCGCCGTGACGTACAAAAGATGGTATTCGAAGCTATTGGCCTGTCCGACGAGGAAGCACAAGAGAAGTTTGGCTTCATGATGAATGCATTCGAATACGGTGCTCCGCCACACGGTGGTCTGGCTTTTGGTCTGGATCGTCTGATCATGATTATGGCTCAGCGTGATTCTATCCGCGACGTAATCGCCTTCCCGAAAACTCAGAGCGCTTCCGATCTCATGACTCAGGCTCCGAATGATGTTGATGAGAAACAGCTGCGTGAGCTGCATATTAAGACTTCTTTACTCATGAAGAAGGAAAGTAAATAAGCGTCGAACCATAAAGCATCATCTGCGTCGGAATGGCTCCTAGGAGTACCTCTAGTACGCCGTCGTCGCCATTCCTCGCATCTAATACTTTCTGATTCGCCGTAATGAATAAAGTGTTTTGAAGTGCTAGTGATGTGAATTTACATTGCTAGCACTTTTATATGTCCTTGTCAAGAGGATAGACGTAAGAAAAAATTGGAAAATTTTTGCCGGAAGCGTTGAAAAACGCTTCCATTTTTGGTATTATATGT
>OQVS01000731.1_pt1 | contig 22762 bp, 37 predicted proteins | sample 1691601 | NCBI WGS metagenome assembly OQVS01 (sample SAMN03418268, study PRJEB22391) | human gut metagenome | biome: human-gut; feature: organic feature; material: feces | host: Homo sapiens | place: Tanzania | collected 2013-01
AATTAAATATAAAGTCGCAGGACGTCATAGACACATTAAACGGCACACAGTTTGCAGTAAAGAATGTGCAGAGCGGTCTTGAGGACGAAGCACAGAAAATTGTGCGAAAGAAGTACACAAAGACAGAAGCAAAAAAAGAGGCACCTAAGAAGGAAGAGCCTAAAAATGAAGATGCAAAGGCAGCTGACAGACCAAAGAAGAAGGCCAGCAGATACGCCAGGCGGCAGCGGACGCAGGGCAAAGCGTCCAGCAGTACATTCTGGATACGCTGCGCAAGCGGCGGGAAGCCGAAGAAGCGTAAAAAATCCCCCAGGCCGGTGAAGGTCTGGGGGCGTTTTCTATTCCACTTTTTTGTTTCCTCCTATTTTTGGCTGACTGCTCTATTCATAAGTTCGCGGGCTAAACCTGATTTACTATCGGCTTTTTGCAGCAAATCAAATAATTGCGGGTTCTGGTTTCTATTGACCTTTACGAGGACTTTTAGCACATTTTCTTTTTCCCAGGACGATTTTGCTTGACTGTCTGTCATTCTCTTCCCTCTTTCGGGAGCCGGGGCGGTTGCCCGCCCCCTCCGATTACTTCGCGGTAGCTGTGGAAATATAGACCTTTATGAGCTTCTTTACTTCCTCGGCGGTGTATGTTTCCTTCTCTGGCTTTTCTTCGATGATCTGTATCAAGTCATAAGCCATTGACTTTTTGACTTCGTTCGATTCGCGCTCGGTAGGCATTTGCTCAATCCTCCTTTCCTTTAGGATGGCTTCATTATAGCATGGGATATCCCATTTGTCAACCCATTTTTTGCATTTTCCCAAAAATATTTTTTTCAGGGGCGCAGAGCGGCCACCAGACCGGAGCAAATGCCGCCCAAATGGTCAACCATTGCCTATATATTGTATAGGCCGCACAGGTCAACCAGCAGCCCCACAGGGGCATATACAGCACGACCCACAGGGCAGGACAGCACACACAGCACCGGCAGACAGGGCACAGATCAATATAATTTTTTTGTCAAGCCCACTTGACATCGGGGGGATTCTTTGCTACCATTCATTTTAGACGGAAAAGTTCTGATTTCGGGGGTGTTTTCCATGGCTGGCAACGCAAATAGCGGCTACGCAATCGCATTTTGCATGACCGAGCAGGAGCTAAAAGGCAAGGTTGATAGCTTTTTACGGGACTACGCGGACGGATCCCACGGGATTGTAACATGGCCTATGTTTTGCGCCTACATCGGGTATTCCATCCCGGAGGTGCGGGAGTGCTACCAGCGGGGGAAATCCAGTAGTAACGCATACAGTGGGCGGGCGGTGCTGCTGGACAGGATGCGCACCCAGGTAGCAGCCCTGACGCTGGCAACGGGACGCAATCAGGCCACAATAGCGGCCAAGGAGGCGGGCACGGACTATTTCACCCCGCCAGGGCAGGCGCAGGCCGTGCCGCCTATCGTGGTACTGTTTGGCAACGGTGATGGGCGTTATGTTGATGCCATCAAGTAGCAATCAGCCCGAACGCAACAAAATAATGTATTTGTTGCGTTTATTCCGGGGTTTCGGGGTATCTGTTGGGCATTATGACGGATAAGGTTAAGGATTGCCCATAATTCCATGGGTGACGGACAGCACGGGCTATTATGGTATGGTCTGCCCCTGGTGGTGCTGGCCTATAAGGGCGGCTCAGATTTTTTTGTGGGGTATATTGATAGGGGCTTAATAATCAATCCCCACCCCCCCGGGGAAGCGGAAAAACGGGCGGATGCGCTTATGTATGTATAGATATATATCGCATGGGCACGATTTGAACCCCCAAGACCCCCTCCGGTCTCCGTTTTTCAAAACTTCGGTGTGATTAGTACAAGTAATTACTACTCAGATAGTAGGATACTGCTCAAAAGTAATTACTTAGTATATAACTCAGTTAATATACTTTCTACGTTATTATCTACTATCTACTTATACAGAGTAAGTATTATATTATATATATTATAATAATACTATATAAGTGGCAACAAAAAAAGAAGCGCATGGGGGTATCGGAAAAAGGGGTGGGGGTGCATAGAAACCGGCTCCTGAAAAAATCAAAAAAGAGAATTTGAAATCCCGCACAGAAGAAAATATGCCGATGTAGCACAACAGGCGGTGCACCGGGCTTTGAACCCGGCGGGTGCTGGTTCGACCCCAGCCATCGGTGCCAGGCTGTATCATGCAGCCAAAGGTGCGTTTCCTTTCTCTCAACACGGCGGCGGTCTGCTGGAACAGCGAGGCTTCACCAAATCGGTCAAGGGTCAGGGTTAAAGTCCCCTCTGGATCGCCGCCCCATACGGAGCAGTAAGCATAACAGGTACTGCGGCGGATTGCTAATCCGTTCACCGGTGGATTCCGGTGTGTAGGTTCAAGTCCTGCCTGCTCCGCCAATTCTGAACGCGGGAGGGGAATATGGAAGTCAATAAAAACGGTTTTCTGATCTGCCCGAAGTGCGGAAAGAAGACCAACACAAAGGTAGCACCCACCACGGTGCTGAAAGACTTCCCCCTGTATTGCAACAGGTGTCGGGAAGCGTTTCTGATAAGTTATAAAGCCAGAGCTTAGAGCCAGGGCGATGTCTGAAAAAGACATTTGCTTTGGCTCTTTTTTTGTTTGTCTGCAAGGAGGTGGGGAAGACGGCAGGGGCACAATACGATGAAAAGAACAGCATAATCGTTGACTTGGGTGCTCCGAACTCGGAACCACAGTGGAAGTTTTTCCTTTCCACATGCAAGTACACTTGCTATGGCGGCGCACGAGGCGGCGGCAAGTCCTGGGCTATTATCCGAAAATTCCTGCTGCTTGCGTTCAATTACGCCGGAATCCAGATTCTCGTTGTCCGGCGTGAGTATGACCAGCTGGAGAACCCCATTATCCAGCCTGCTTTGAAGCTACTCCCGGAATCGGTGTATTCTTACAACAAATCGGATCACCTTCTGACGCTGATAAACGGAAGCAAAATCAAGTTTTCCAACATGCCGGACTACGGAGCGGCAGTCGAAGGAAAATTTCAGGGAAATAACTGGGACGTGCTTTTCATTGACGAGGCAACACAGTTCCTAGAAAGCGAATTCCGAGGTCTGGCGGCAATTGTCCGTGGTGACAACGAGTTTCCGAAGAGAATCTATCTTTCCTGCAACCCTGGCGGTGTCGGCCACTTCTGGGTCAAAAGACTTTTCATCGACCGGGATTTCCGGGGAACCGAGAACCCGGATGATTACGTTTTTATCCCCGCTACGGTGGATGACAACAAGAACATCAATAAGGACTATGTGGAGCAGCTGGACCTGCTCCCTGAGGACGTGCGGCGTGCGCACCGATTCGGTGACTGGAACGCTCTGAGCGGCGTGTACTTCGAGGAATTCACGGACGGCATTCACACCTGCAAGCCCTTCCCGATTCCGGAGAAGTGGAACAAATACCGCTCCATGGACTACGGCCTGGACTGCCATTTCTGCATCTGGGTAGCGGAAGACCCCAACGGGCGGTGCTACGTCTACCGGCAGTACAAGATGTCCGACCAGATCGTATCGGAGGCAGCCAGGATGCAGCTTGAGCTGACCAGGCACGATGAACTGATAAACTACACCATTGCGCCCCCGGATTTGTGGGCGAGAAACCGGGAAAACGGCAAATCCCAGGCAAACACCTTCATGGAATGCGGCCTTGCTCTGTACCGGGCGGACAATAACCGGAAGCAAGGCTGGTATGCCTTGAAGGAAATGTTGAAAATCCGGGAGGACGGTAAGCCGGGACTTATCATCTTCGACACCTGCGGTGCGCTGATCGACAGCCTGAAATGCTTGCAGCACGACAAGACAGACCCGAACGACGTAGCCAAGCAGCCACACGAAATCACTCATGGCCCCGATGCTCTGCGGTACTTTGCCCAGACCTTCACCCTCCCCGCCGGGAATGAGGAACCGGAGACGGACGAGGAGGAAGACGACAGCACGGTAGACTACTACAGCTACATGTGCGGAACCGGGGTTTCCAGCAGCTACATGCTGGGCTAACACATAATCTACAGCCTACCAGAGCTGAGATATACGGCCTACCAGAGCCGAAACGAAAGGAGTACAACCAATGGAGAACGAAGAAATGAACTTTGACGCTTTTATGGAAGCTTCCTCCGATGACGGCAACCAGACCGAAACCGAAGAGAAAGCGGAAGTCGGCGAAGAAGCGGAGGTTGCCAGTGACAATGCCGACGGCGGCGAACCCAGCCAGGCCAGCGGGGAGGAACCGAATCCGGAAGGTGAAGACAAAGGCAACGACAAAGACAGAACAGAGGGCAGCCAGAAGCCCGACAGCGAACCCGCCAAGACCTACACCCTCAAGGTCAACAAGGAGGAACGAAATGTTTCCCTGGAGGAAATGACCGCCCTTGCTCAGAAAGGGGCGGACTATGACCGGGTAAAGGGACAGGTGGAAGAGCGGGAGAACACCATTTCCGACCTGCAAGGGAAGCTGGACAAGCAGCAGGCTATTTTGGACGTGCTTCAGATGATCGCCGGAAAAGACGGCGGCGACTTGAGCCAGCTGACCGAAAACCTGTATGTGAACTTCCGGAAGAGCCAGGGCGGCTCTGAGGACGCAGCCAGGGCAGAGTTGAAAAACGCCAGTCTGGAAAAAGAACTTGCCGCTACCAAGGCCAAGCAGGCCGAGGAGCAGAAGCAGGAATCCGAAGACCAGAACCGGGCGCAGCGGGAAGTGGAGGAGTTCCGTAAGGAGTATCCGGACGTGGAGCTGACCGATGAACTGGTTGATAAGCTGCTTCCGGATGTTCAGGGAGGTATGCCGTTAAGTGCGGCCTACCGAAAGATGGAGCGCAGCCAGCAGGCGGAAAAGATTGCCGAACTGGAGCGCAAACTCGCCGCAGAGCAGAAGAACGCCAAGAACCGCCGCAGTTCTCCCGGCAGTCAGCAGGATTCCGGCGGCAAGAGCAGCAAGGGGCAGTTTGATGACTTCTTGGCGGCTTTCGACTAAAAACAAATAATTTGCCAGAGCTAAGAGCCAGAGCGAACCGAAAGGGTTTGTTCCGGCTCTTTTTTTGCTAGAAAGGAGTTTTTATGGCAAACACGATTCATTTTCCCGAAAGTGTAAAAAAGGATTTTGTTGAGAAGTTCAACATTGAATCCGAGACCAACGACCTGTTTACCCATGACCTGGATATGGAGTTCTCCGGCGTGAAGACCGTTCATGTGAAGACGGTCAAGTCTGAACCCCTCCAGGATTACAACCGGGCAAAGGAAGTGGGAACCGGCAGCCGGTACGGCAAGACTACCGAAGTCGGCGACCATGAGATCACCTACACCATGGGTCAGGATAAGTCCCTGTCTCTGTCCATCGACAAGGGCAACCAGAAGGAGAACTTCAACCAGCCCCAGGCAGGCCGGGTCATGAAGGCCGAGCGTCAGGAGCGGATTGTCCCCACCGTGGACAAGTACCGGCTGGACAAGTGGGCGAAGCAGGCCGGTATTCACGAGGCACTGTCCGCTGCTCCCAACAAGAGCACCATTCTCCAGCAGATCATGGATTTGAAGTCCAAGATGGTAGACGCTGGCTGCCCTGAGAACGGCATTCAGCTTCGTGTGGCGCGAAAGTACGCTACCACGCTGAAGCTTTCCGACGAGTGGGTGAAGCTGAACGACCTGGGCAGCAAGACCCTTCCCAAGGGCACGATGGGTGAGCTTGACGGTATGCCGACCAAGTTTATCACCAGCGGCAAGATGCCCGCAAACGTGCCCTTTATGATGATCCACAAGGGCAGCTGCATCAGCCCCATGAAGATCAACGATTTCAAGGTGCACATTGATCCTCCCGGCCTGTCCGGTGATCTGATCGAGTTCCGGCTGATGTACGATGCCTTTGTCCTGGGTCACAAGGCCGTCGGCGTAGCCTGCGGCTGTCTGCCCGGCACGGTTGTTGCCACTCCCCAGATCGCTATGTCCACGAATGAAGCGACCATTACCTGCGCAACGACCGGAACCCTCAGCATCTACTACACCCTGGACGGCTCTGACCCCCGGTATTCCGTGGACAAAAAGCTGTACAGTGCGAAGCTGACCCTGAACCCCGGCGACGAGCTGAGAGCCTACGCAGAGAAGGACGGCCTGTTCTGGTCTGACGTGGCTTCTGTGGACTACACCGGCTGATAAACCAACACCCGGGAGGGGGGTTCCCCTCCCGGCAACGGATACGGAGGTACAAATGATTATTGCTCTTTTCATTCTCGGCGGGTTTGCGCTTTTGACCGCTGTCGTAGATTTCTTCCTGTTCCTGCATCAGAAAAAGCGCATTGACCAGCGGTTTGCCGCTATGTGCTCTCTGCTGGAATCCAACCTGGATTCTGTGCACTGCCAATTCGATTCTGTGACGGAATCCGTTTCTAAACTGAAAACCTTCCTGACAGACATTGATACCAGGCTGGTAAATGGAACACATGATTTTCGCTTAGAAATGGATACTGTAAAAAAGGACACTGCCAGCACGGCGGACTGTGTGCTTGCGCTGGCAAAGCGAATGGAGGAGCTGCAAAGGGTCTGCACCGATTTGCAGCTTGACTATCAGGAAGCCCAGAAAGCGGCCTCCCGTGTGAACGATTTTGCAAGCGGCCTTGCAAATATCTTTGACTATGACCCCGTTGCCCAGCTAAAGCGGGCGAGAGAAGGGGGCAGGACTGAGTAATGGCAAGAAAACAGGCAATCCCAACCAACGAGGAAATCCAAAAGCGTTTTGAAAAATGCTACGGATTCAACAACCAGATCGGCCTTTACGACCAGGTGAAGGTCAACGAAGATTTTTACATCGGCAATCAGTGGGAAGGCGTAGAGGCAAACGGTCTGCCTACCCCCACTTACAATATGTTCAAGCGGGTTATCAATTTCCAGGTCTCCACAATCACCTCTGATAACCTGACCCTGCGGGCACTTCCTATGCCCTCCACATCCAGGGCAACCATGAAGGACTTGGAGCGGGTATGCGAGATTGTGAGCAATCAGTTTACATCGATCATCAAGCGAAACCGCATTGTGGCTCTGAACCGTGAGTTCCTGCGAAATGCGGCGGTGACGGGTGACGGATGTATGCACTTCTACTTTGACCCGACCATTGAGAACGGCCAGGACGTAAAGGGCGAAATCGTCGCTGAGATCGTGGACAATCTGCGGGTGCACTTTGGAAATCCGAACTGCCGGGATGTCCAGCGGCAGCCATACATCATCATTTCCCGGCGGGAACTGGTAGACGATGTGCGTTACAAGGTGGAGACAAACCACGAGCAGGGTCTTTGCAAAATCGCAGACCCGGACGAGATTCAGGCAGATTCCGAGAAATTCCAGAATCAGTATGACAGCTACACGGACGATAAGGTCACGGTGCTGACCTACTATTTCCGAAATCGGGATACCGGCACAATCTGGTGCATTGAATCCACGGAAAAGGGCATTATCCGGGATGCCTACGACACGGAGTACACCCTGTATCCACTGGTGTGGCTGAACTGGGACTATATCCGAGACTGCTACCACGGGCAGGCCATGGTCACAGGACTGCTGGCAAACCAGAAGTTCATCAATAAAATGTTCGCACTGGTGGGCATTTCTCTTCTGACTACTGCCTTCCCGAAAATCGTCTATGACCGGAACCGGATCAAGAACTGGGACGGCAGAGTGGGAACCTCCGTCGGCGTAAACGGCAACGTTGACAACGTTGCCAAAATCATTGACGGCGCAACAATCAGCCCTCAGATCGCCCAGTTTATCGAGCTGTCCTTTGACAAGACCCACTCCCTCCTGGGTGCGTCTGACGTTGCTATGGGTGATTCCAGACCGGATAACACCTCTGCCATTATCGCCTTGCAGCGGGCAGCCAATACGCCCATGGAGCTTACAAAGCAGAACGACTACAAGTGCCTGGAGGATGCCGGTCGTATCTGGATCGATATCATGACGGTAAAGTACGGAACCCGCATGGTAGAATCGGCAATGGACATGGACGATGTCGGAGAACAGCCTCTCGGCATGGAACTTCCGAAGCAGAATTTCACGGTTCCGTTTGACTTCTCTACTCTGCGGGAAATGCAGATTTCCATCGAGCAAGAGGTGGGAGCATCTTCCTATTGGTCGGAAATGGCATCCATGCAGACCCTTGACAACCTGCTTATGAACGGGCTGATTAGCCCTGAGCAGTATGTGGAGCGGCTTCCCAACGGGTACATTTCCAAGAAACAAGAGCTGCTGAACGACTTCCGGGCGGCACGGGCAAACCCGATGCCTGTAGAGAGTGCGGGCACAGGGATGAGCACGGAAACCACCTCCGAGGACATTCCGGTGCACGGCGGAAGCGGAAACGGCTCTGTCCAGCGGGCATTAAACCGAGAGGGGGCGTAACCTATGGCAATTGAGAAACTGAGTGCTGACCTGAATATCATTTCCAAACTTGGGGATTATCCGCTTGCGGATGACGGCCTGGAACCGGATCAGTTCAAGGCGAAGTTTGATGAGGCGGGAAAACTCATCAAACAGTACATCAACGAGGTTCTGGTTCCTTCCGTGGACGAGCTGGTAGACGTGGACGCTCTGCTGAAAGGCATTCTGGATACCACACTCACAAAAGCGGACAAGGCGGCAAATGCCAAGGCAACCGGCACTGCGTTGAATGCGCACAAAGCAATGATCGGCACGGTTCTGGAAAACGCCTATGACTGCGGTGATTTCGTGATTCCGGGTGGGAATGCGTTTGCCTATACGCTGACTGCCGGAAATCCCGGAATGGCATTTACCGTAAAAAGCGGGATGTGCGTTATGCAGGGAAATCTCATCAAATCGAGTGCCGAGAAAAAGCTCAGCATTATGCCAGCGGCAGAGGGCACATGCAGGAATGATTTGATCGTCCTGCGGGTGATCCGAGATGCCAACGGGTATGACACGGTTACGCCAAGGCATTTCACCGGAGAAATTTCCATTACCGCCGCCGGTGCAAAAGACCCGATGTATACGGAGGATGATATCAACGCAGAAGTCAGTGATAACACCGCTTTGGCAAGAGACCTTCCCCTTTATCGGGTGCGGGTTAAAGGCACAGAGATAACGGTGGAACAACTTTTCAGCGTTGGGAACGTAACGAACATCACACTATCCAAAAACGGGTGGGGCGAGATTGCACCCTATACGCAGTCTGTGACGGTCTTTGGCTTGGCTGATAAGCGCAAACACATTGTAACAGCAAAGCCCACCGGAACCAACGAGCAGCGGCTTGCCATGCTAGAAGCCTGTGCTTGTGTCAGTTTCGCAGAGCGTGACGGACAAACGCTCACGTTTACCTGCCTGGAAGAAAAACCGGCAGTAGACATTTACGCAACTGTGGAGGTGCGGTAATGGGTGACATGATTCCTTTATACGGCTTTGGCGGAAAAAGTGGACGTTCTTTCGCCACCCTGACCATTACCGCCCCTATTGGAGCTACAGTGACCGTCAGCAAGGACGGCAAATCCAAGCCGTACAAGGTAGCCACGACCGGCACTGTGGTGTTCAAGGGGCTGGAAACCGGCACATGGACAATCACCATCACCAAAGGAACGGACACGGCAACAAAGACGGTAGAGATTAAAGCAGACTATTCGGCAACGATTTCTTTCAATACAATCCCAGAATTCACCTACACCGGCGATTATGAAATCGTCAGTGACGATGACCAACCTATCACCGTATCCCAGGGAAACTGGAAAATCCGGTTCCTGACCTCCGGAACGCTGACGTTCACCAACCTTAACGGTGCGGAGAATGGAATTGACGTGTTCCTGGTTGGTGGCGGTGGTGGCGGAAGCCGAGCCGCTGGCGGCGGCGGATATACTAAGACCCTGAAAGCGGTAAAGGTTACTGTCGGAACGGCTTATGCAATCGAGGTTGGAGCCGGTGGCATAGCTGGCGTAGGCAATAGTAAGGCTGGCAGCTCCGGTGGCACGTCTAACGCATTTGGTGCATCCGCTAATGGTGGGAAAGCAAATGGTACGGCCTCCTCCTACATTGGTGCTAATGGTGGCTCCGGCGGTGGCGCCGGTAGCAGCAACGGTGCGGGTGGACAAGGCGGATCAGATGGGTCGGATGGGTTCCACCGGGACGGAACGCACAGAGATTCCGGAACAGGCCAAGGCACCACTACCAGAGAGTTTGGCGAATCTGGTGGGAAACTGTACGCAGGCGGTGGTGGTGGTGTAGGCACAACTACACCTGCCAACGGCGGTGCTGGCGGTGACGGAGGCGGTGGTGACGGTGGCAATACGAGTGGTGGTGCAACGTCTGGTAAAACCAATACGGGCGGCGGCGGTGGTGGTGCAGCCAATAATAAAGCTGGCGGCTCTGGCGGTTCCGGCATTGTCGTTATCCGCAACGCACGGGAGGTGGCTTAAATGGCAAAATCTATGGCAGTTGTCAATAACGGCGTTGTGACCAACATCATCTGGTGTACAGACAATACACCACAGACGGCCACTTGGCTTAACTGCGATGACCGTCCGGTTGCTATCGGTGATACCTATGTGGATGGAAAGTTCTGCCGAGACGGCACGGAAGTGCTGACCCCGTTGGAGGACGCACAAGCGCAGGTGGAGAGCCTGAGTGCCCAGAACGCCGAGCTGCTGGACGCGATGGCGGCTATGGTAGAGGACATCTACAATCAAGACGTATCAGAAATTGGAGGGGAGTAACGGTATGTTTGCCGTATCCATAAATTTTTATAACTGGAGGAAATTTGTTATGTACGAAAGCATGAAGATTCTGATTGGCCGGAAGTTCTACAAGACCGCAGAGGCGGCACGGAAGAAGCTGGACGTGTTCTATGCCCGGAACCGGATCACCGATGAGGAGTACATGGAGCTGGACGACCTGGTGAATACCGTGTACGGTGGTGCGGATGAGAACGCTGGCTAAGCTGCTATGGCTGGTGGGGCTGGCCATTGGGTTTATCGGCCTGATCTTGGAAAAGGAGGAAACATACCAATGATTGACGTAGTGCCTAACGCTGGTGTCATTGCCCTGGGTAAGCAGGGCGAAAACCAGGCTGTCCGGGTGACGCTGCCCAATATCCGGGCAGGTGCGGGGAGCATCCTGTTACTGCACCAGCGGTCTGACGATCAGAAGCCGTACCCTGTGCCGGTGGTGGAGGCAGACGGCGGCATTATCTGGACGGTATCGTCCACGGATACGGCCTATCCCGGACGGGGGCAGGCAGAATTGCAATGGCTGGGCGCAGACGGTGCGGTCGTCAAATCTGTTACCTACCAGACCAACATCATCCGGGCATTGACCTCCCCCGGAGCCGTCCCCGACGAGCCGCTGAAGCCCTACACCCAGGCCGTGGCCAAGGATGCCCAGGCGGCGAAGAATGCGGCGGCCAGTGCCACGGAAGCCGCCCGGAGTGCGGAAGCCAGTGCCTCCCAGGCGGGATTATCTGCTGATAATGCCGCCAAAACGCTGAAGAAGCTGGAAGACGGGATCGCCTCTGGGGATTTCCGGGGCGAGAAAGGCGAACAGGGAGAACAGGGAGAAAAGGGCGACCCCGGCCCCCAGGGGCCGCAGGGTGAAGTTGGCCCCGCCGGTGACACCACCGCCGCCGATGCTGCGGCAGAGGAAGCCAAAAAAGCCGCCCAGGAAGCCCAGAAAGCGGCGGAAACGGCAGTGTTGTACACAGAGCAGAATCTTACCGATTCCCAGCAGGAGCAAGCCCGTACTAATATTGGTGCAGCAGATAAAGCCCGGCAGAACGTTCTCGTGGGCACTGAGACAGGCAACCCTATCGCCGTTGACGATGCCTTTGCCGCGCCGCTGTGTGGCCTGACTGTCTACGGCAGAAGTACGCAGGACGGCACACCCACGCCGGATGCCCCTGTGCCTATCGTGAGCGCTGGTGACGGCGGGAGTGTGGCGGTGACCTTGAGCGATGGGAACGGCAAAACGCAAACACTCGCCTTGCCTACCCCCAACGGCTTACCCGGTATCCCTGTCCGATCCGGCGGCAACTACACTGACCAAATCGGCCAGCAGTGGGTTTGCGACGAGGTGGACTTGGAAAGAGGGGTACGGGTGCAGAGGGTGAAAGCGAAAGAGCTAAGTCCAGATGTCAAGTGGACGTATTATAAGTTATCCAGCGGAAACAACAATTTTCAAACGCGTATATATGGTGAAGATGCTGGAAAAATTCGTTTCCGTCTATTTGCAATATATTACCTTTTAAGAATGTTATCTGGAATGACAGCATTCAGAACCTGCCGAAAATATACGCCAACGATCAGGAAATCACTGTTAGTTTCCCGCCAAATTCCGAATATTCGTCGCTCGAAGTCTTTAAGCAACTGCTGACGAACGTGAAATCCATTATCTATTATTGTCTCGCCACCCCAATCGAAACTCCGCTCGCCCCTGCCGAAATTGCCGCCTACAAAGCCCTCACCGCTTACGCGCCTGATACCGTGGTTCAAGCGATCGACGGTGCGGGGTTGAAACTGGATTATCAAAGAGACGTTAACATCGTTATCAAAAAGTTGGAGGACACGATTGCGTCTATGACCGCAAACTAAAGGAGGAAATCATATGGCTATCAAAAGCAAAGCCCGGCACGACCTGACCCTGCGCTCCATTAAACGAGAGATCACCGCCGGACGAGATGTGGCATTTTGGCTGGATAAGGCATACACGCACCTGGACAGTGGCCTACTGACGGAAGACGACATCGCGGAGGTGGAAACCCTTGCACAGGCTTTTTACGATTCTCTCGATGCACTGGATGCAGCGGAGACGGCCGTATAAGGGGGTTGGCGCATGACCACAAAGCAAGTCCAAAGCCTGCTGCTATATCTGTGCTACCCAGTAGGCGCACCGGACGGGATCACCGGCAGTCAGACCCGGCAGGCCGTGAAGCTTTTTCAGGCGGCGGAGGGACTGACAGCGGACGGAGACCCCGGCCAGGAGACCCAGACCGCCCTCCTGGCGGCAGTTGCGGCGGGGAGAATGTGCATGCCTGCCAAAGCGGAAAACGCCAAGACGGGGACGTTCTGGGACGAAATCAAGTATTTCCAGCGGGCAGAGTTCCGTTGCCAATGCGGAGGGAAATACTGCAACGGTTATCCGGCAGAAATGGCAGAGGAAACCGTCCGGCTTGCGGACGAAATCCGCCGTCGTGCCGGTGTGCCCCTGAAGGTCAGCTCCGGCGTGCGCTGCAAGCAGCACAACGCCGACCCCAACGTGGGCGGCGTGTGGAATAGCCTGCATCTGACCGGCCAGGCCATTGACCTGGCTCCCATCGGCGGCAATATTTCTGTCGCCCGGTTGCAGGAAATCGCCAAGCAGGTGCAGGCGGAAAAAATGCCCGGTCGGGGCGGGCTTGGCCGCTACGACTGGGGAGTCCATATTGACAACGGCAAATACAGCCGGTGGACGAAATAGGGGGGGAGTGCACACGGAAAACATCACGCTACCGCAAATTTGGGCTATCGTGGCCTGGACTGCTGCCGCCATTATCCTACTGGCCAACGCTGGGGAAAAAGTGGTGTGCATTATAAAGGCTCTCAAAGCCCCGGATGCCGCACAGAACAGCCGCCTTGACGCTCTGGAGGGAGATATGATTCTTGTAAAGCAATATCTCACCAATGACAAAAAGGCGATTGACAGCCTTGCAGAGGGCGACAAAGTGACTAAACACGCAATCCTTGCCTTACTGGGACATGGGATTGACGGAAACAATGTAGACGAGATGATAAGCTCCAAGCATGAGCTTGAAAAATATCTTATTAACCGATAACAAGGAGGAAAACAAAATGATTAACTGGACTGTGAGAATCAAGAACAAGAACTTCTGGCTGGCGGTAATTCCCGCTGTGCTGCTGCTGATCCAGACCGTGGCCGCTGTGTTTGGCTACACTTTGGATGTAGGCGACATCGGCAACCGACTGATCGCCGTGGTCAACGCCGTGTTTGGTGTGCTGGTGATCCTGGGCGTGGTCAACGACCCTACCACCGCCGGAATGTCTGACAGCAAGCAGGCGCAGGGCTACATCTTTCCCAAGGAGGACTAGGCGATAAGTGGACAAGCCCGGATTAAATCGGGTGGTCATTGACGAGTTCGACCGGCTGGCGTGTCTTACGCCGCTGGAAAAGGATGTCCTAACCACCCGTGCCGCCGGGCACTGCCAATACTGGCAATCGCAAAAATATAGTGTGTCCCAGGCTACCATAACCAGGGTCGTGCGACGATTGCAGCGGAAATACGATGCAGTCAAGGGGTTTAGTGCCATACTCCCGGATGATCTGATTATTTGACGACAATGTGACGATTTTCTGATGAAAACCAGGCGAAACGATGATGATTCGTTCGCCTGGTTTTTTGTTATTATAATCGTAGAAGGTGGCCACCTCCAATACTTTAAGGAGGACTTCTAAACCATGGAAGTAGAAAAGGATTATGCAAGCAAAGGCGTAGCCGGTGCTGGCCTTGGTACGGGTATTGCCGGTCTGGCGCTGGGCGTGATGAACGCTGCGGGCGGTCTGGGCGCTCTGGCTCTCGGCAACCGCAATGCCGTTCCCACCGCTCCCGCTATGCCGGCCATGCCCTATGGGGTTGGCTACGGCTGGGGCGGGTGCAGCGAGAACATGCCCGTGAGCCGGTATGAACTGGATCGTGAGCAGCAGCTCGCCGCCAAGGATGCCGAAATCGCGCTGTTGAAGGCAAACACCTACAACGACCAGAAATCCCTTGAGCTGTACGCCTACATTGACGGACAGATGAAGGACATTCGCAAGACCCTGTTCGATCAGGCCGTACACAATCAGCGCACTGAGGATAGCTTCGCACTGGTTCGTCAGGACGTGGAATGCGTTCGGGCTGATCTGTCCAAGGACATCAAGATCGAGGCAGAGCGGCGCTGCTGCGGTGATAACGCCATCGTGACCTACGCCAACGCAACCTTCTACGCCAAGCAGGTTGCCGACGTGACCACCGGAACCGGCACCACGGCGCAGACGCTGTACAATCCGCTGCCCAAGTGTAGCTCTGGCTGCTGCAATGGCAACTGATTCCCAACCAAAGGGGCGGCAATCGCCGCCCCCCATTTTCAAGGAGGTAACGATTCATGATCCCTATGGAAAACGTTCAAGCTGGAATTGCGAAATTCATTGACCGTGATATCGCCCCGAGTCTCTCCGGTTGGGACAGAGTTCTGATCGCCGGAGCCGGTGGACTGCTGGCGGCCAATATCCCGCAAATCATTGCTCAATATGCGGATCATCCTATGGTCAAGGCTCTGGGCGTATACGACAAAGAAAATAATCTGGTAGATGTAGACGCTGTGTATGCTGCGGCGAAACCGTACCTGGGGACGGAAGCACTGCCGGTGAAGATTCCGCTTGCAAAAATCACCATAAAGGTGGGCAAGAAGGACATAGATTCGCTATATGCGTATATTCAGGAGGAGAACCATGGATAACTGGGAAAAGCTGATGCGTCATATCAGGGACGAAGTCGAGGATGCCAAGTGCTACATCAAAGATGCGCTGGAGGCCAGAGCGTCCAATCCGGAGACGGCGGATTTGTACTATCGGCTGTCAGGCGAAGAGCTGAACCACATGACGGCTCTCAATAAAGATGTGGTTCGTATAATCACAGATTATCGCCGGGAAAAGGGAGAAGCGCCTGAACCGATGATGACACTTTATAGATATCTCCACGATGAGGCTATGGAGGAAGTCGAGAAGGTCGGGGTGCTTCAGGGAATGTACAAACGTTGACGCTTTATCATTTTCAACTATTTAGCATTTTGCAGTGTTGCTAATTTGTTGCGAACTGATAAAATACAAGTAGATATAACATAATATTTTATTGCTATATCTGCGGTGCTTTACTATAATATACTGCAAAATATTAACAAATATCACTTTGAATTTTATGTAAACTGACTACGAATCAGTAGGTCGGGGGTTCGAGTCCCTTCTGGCGTACCACGGATAAAGCCCGGAAACGAAAGTTTCCGGGCTTTTTTCTGCGCTTTCCGAACTTTTAGACGGCCTTTGAAATCTGGCCGTTTTTCCGTGTTGCAGATTTGTTACTAACCGCATTTTTTGCGGTGGAATCTCTGACGGCGGTGACAAGATCGCTTGCCCGGAGGTGGGTGTAGAGTTTTGTGGTCTCTTTATCCACATGCCCGACGATGGCTTCCAGGGAGATCAGGTCAATGCCGCCACGGATTGCACGGGTTATGAAGGTATGGCGGCAGCTATAGGGGGTCATGCCTTCCCGGCCTATCTCCCGCATGAGGTTTGCCCAGTCCCGCCGCCGGAAGCTCTCTGTGTTGCGGCTTCCTTCGTATCCATCCACAAGGAGCGTGCCGCCCTTGACTGTGGAAAGAATGGTGAGGGTCTGGTAGGCCTCCACCCCATCGGTGCCGATGGGAATCACCCGGTTCTTTCCCGCCTCGGTTTTACTGCCCCATATCATGTGATCCTTGCCGCAGTTGGCAAGGGGCACAGTGAAGAGTTCCCCGGGGCGGCATCCGGAGGAAATCATGATAAGGGCAAGCTGAGCGGCAGGCAGGGAAGAGGCTTTGATTTTTGCAATGTCTTCCTCGGTGAAGATTTCCCGTGTGGATTTCTGGCGGGCTACGGTGGTCAGGTCATCGGCGGGGTTGCTGTGGAGAATGCCCTCCATCTGGGCATACTCGCAAACCTGGCGAAGCATCGTCCGGAGCTTATTACAGGAGGACTTGGAAAGCCCCTGCTCTTCCAGGGCAATGACGGCGGCCTGGTAGTCAGACCGGCGTAGGGAGCGCATTCTCCGGCTATGGAGGGCTTCACACTGGGTATAGGCCAGCTCGTAGTTCTTCAAAAGCTTCTCGGAAACCTCCCGGCCATGCTCCTGCTTCCACTTTTCGTAGACCTCCGCAAAGGTCAGGTTGTAAAGCTCGTTCACCTGAGTATCCGTGAGCCGCTCCAGGGCTTTCAGAGCCTCCGAACGGGTCTCAAAGGTACCGATGAGCACATCGTTTTTTCGAGCCATCCAGGGCTTTGCACGGTTCCCGGAAAGGCGGCAGATCGTACCGGTTCCGTTTGCCCGCTTCCGGTGCTTCCGCTCCTGGGCGGTGAGCCGCTTGCCGCACCATGGGCAGAAGGCCGCCTCATCCGGGGCGGCCTTTTTGCATTTGGGGCAAATCATTTCTTCCGCCCCCTTTTTACAAAGGCATAGGCCGGATACAGGCAGGCGCAGACCGCCACCAAGACCCCAAGGACGATCACCGGGGAAACGCTGTCCTGGCGGATCAGACCGGCAGAGGGAGCCTGAGCGTCCAGCCGGACATAGTTGGCCAGCATGAGGGAAAGGGATATACAAAGACCGCACAGGCCATAGATGAGGGGCTTTCGCTCCTGAATGCCTGTGCGGTAGATGGAGACCTGTTCCTCGGTCTTGGAAAGTGCCATCTTGGTTACGGCCAACTCCTGGCGCAGCTGGGAATCGGTCTGGGGGCTTGAGATGCCGAACAGGGAATCCAGGCTTACATGGAAGAGGATGCAGAAGGCAGCCACATGAAAGACGCTGGGATTGGACAGGGAGCCGGAGAAGAACTTGCCCACGGTGTGCTCCGGTACGCCGGTAGCCTGGGCGATCTGGGGGTAGGTGTAGTGCTGACGTTCCTTCTCCTCCCGGAGAGCGGCGGGGAGGCGGTCACATCGGTCGGAAATGTCTTGTAAAATCATGGTTGCACATCCTCTCTCACTGGTTTTGCCGGGAAAGCTTGCCGAATGGGGGAGAAGCTTCCCGGTTTGTGGGTTTTCCAAAATCTGAATTTATGGTAGGGTTTTCTAAGCGGCAAGGGACACCGCATGTCCGGCGGCATGTCCGGCTTTCCAAGTGGCACTGGGGAGCCGGACAATTCCAAAGCCGCGCCGCTGGTACCAGCGGCATTCCCGGAGTATTCCGGGAATGATAAGGGCTGATTAACTTCTGCTCTGCGCTGCGTTGCGGCCGTACACGATCATCAGAACGGACGCAAGGATGATATACAAAAAACGTGCATAGAACCAGAACATGGAACCGCCTCTTACAGCTCCGATGATTGCCATATAGATCAGAAACGCACAGCTTGCAATCTCATAGATACCAATAAAGTAATAGCGGAATGCGTGATGCGAGGGATAGATTTTATCGGATACCTCAACAAGCATAAGCGGGAGGCAAGTGACGGCGAACCAAACTGCTCCGCCAATGACACTGCCTAGCGTAAGCACCAGCAGAACAATTACAAGGGTTGAAAGGCCGCTGAGCCATGCGGTCAGGATTCCTCCGACGTAGCAGATCAGCCAGCCGACAAACTGAATTCCTAAGACCATAGCCAATGTGCAGACCCATGCGACAGGGCGCATCACCCAGGATTTTTTCTTTTCCATATTATCCATCCTTTCTATACTCAGAGTAATATTACTCCTTTTGCATAATAGCACGATACTGCAACATTTTCAACGAACTGTGAAAATTTTGTGCAACTTTTTGAAGACAGTCCGTTTTATCGGACGATATAGGGCGTATTATAGGGTCAATAAGCAAACAAACGTTTTAATATAAAGGATGGAGGAACAAAGGATGGGAGAAAAGCAGGAAATGATTGCGTACATTCTAAAGCTTCTGGAGGGGGCAAGCCCGGAGAAGGTGCACAAGCTGCTGATATGCGCAATCAACATACTGAAGTAAAAGGAGTGGCCGGGAAACCCCGGTCACTCCTTTTTTTCTGCCTGGATGTTCTCGGCGGCCTCCAATATATATTGTTCGATCAGGGGGAAAGCGTCATCCGGCAGTCTGGCCAGTGCCCGAATCAGACGGTCACGGGAGGTCGAAGCTCCGTCAATGGCCTTGCTGAGTATGTCGGTGATCCGGCTCTCCCTGGACTGGGGGGCGAAGGGTTCACCTATGCCGGTTTTCAGCCATACAGGGTTTACGCTGAATTTGTCACAAATAAAATCCAGAGTGCGATCACTAGGTATGCGCTGGCCTTTTTCAATCTGCCATACATAGTTTTCAGACATTTTAAGCACAGTAGATAGCTCTTTCTGCGTGAGTGACAGCGTTTTCCGCACATCACGCACACGATCACCAATGGTACCGTTCGTATGTATCACCACCTTTCTGTCTTTAGTATACCCTAAAAACCTAGCTGTGTCAAGAAAAAAGTGAAAATTATGCTTGACAAACATGACATAGCTAGGTATAATAGCCTCGCAAGCAAGGGAATGGAGGTGAGATGATGGAACTTGAGTTAACCAAAGAGCAGTGGGAAAAGCTGAAACCCGCAACGCAAGCGGAATGGTCAAGGTTCGTTCTGCGAGGGCTTATCAGTTACCACGAACGAATGACCATGTTTGAGCACCCAGAGCTGGATTGCTGGAAACGGGGGCTTGAGTACGCTCTGGCGTGCGTGGAGGAAAAGGTCAAGGCAGAGCAAAAAACAGATTAGTCAGAGCCGGAAATCAGTTTCTCATATGCGGCCTTTTTACAGGCCGCACATTCCGGGCAATTGCTGTATTGGTGGTCACACCCATTGAATTTCGCACCGTATCCGGTTTCCGTTTTGACTTCCTGGAAAAACACAAATTCCTCTGTATTGCTGATGGGGCAGAAAATTCTTACAGGATACTGTTTCACGGGGTACATATTTTCCATAGCGTTTTCCTTTCAGAAATGAGGTGAAGTTAATGGACAAAAAGTTATTCCATCCGACGATGGAAAAGAGCACGGTTGAAGAGATTGACCTGGAGGCGTTGGAGCACTGCGCTTGTATTCTGCATGACATCGGGTGGCCGACCCAGCAAGGAATGTTTGCGCTTTCCATGGAGCGGCTCAGATGGTACGCAGATATGGATGAGGAAGCATTTCTCAAGGCCTGCGCCAATGGATTGACTGTGATCCTGAATGCTCTCAAGTAGTTTCCCGCGTCACGCGGATTTGCGCACAAATGAGGAAGCCAGCCCGTGGTTGGACACGGGCGGACTCCCGCAGGATTTAGAACCTCTCCCGGATGGCCCGACAACCAAGCCCGGCTCTGGTAGGCCGGGGTCGAGACCTGTCCAACCAGGCTTTCCCGTCCGGGCAGCACATTTCGGATTCCTGCACCACCGCTGTGCTGTATCGTTATCCGGCTATGGACTGGTAGCCATAGCCCTAGACGGAGGTACGGTGAAACGGCATGAGGGCTGTAACGAAAGATTCAGCAAGCGAACCTGCGATCCCTGTCATAGCGCCCCACCCCCTTTCACCAAGGATTGCCACATTCCGACCGGAATTTCTGTGACAAACCCAATCTAACACAATCCCGTTTCGATTGCAACCGAAACGTTTGTGCGCAAATCCGCGTGACGCAAACATATTTATCTTTTTGGAGGTGACATGATATGCCTGAAAGTGTAATCCAGAGCATCAAGAAGATGCAGGAAGCATTCAAGAAAGTGCCCAGAGGCGAGGCAGAGAAGATTGCGGCGGAAGCTGCCATCCGAGCCGAGGCCGTGGCGGACTATGTAGAAAGACAAGGAGGCAAGGACAATGCGAATGACGCTTGAGGACGTGGTTCAAGAGCTGCGCCGACACGGAATCTCCATGTCGAAAAAGACCCTGGCTGACGGAATCAGCCAGAGGGTCTTTCCCTTCGGGCAGGAGATCAGAACCGGCAAGACCGGAAGAAGAACGTTTATCATCATGAAGGCCGACTTTGACAAGTGGCTGGAAGAGAAGGCATGAGAAGAGGTAACTTTTTATGGACACTCAGGATATTTTCAAGCGAAATTTGGAGTACCACCAGAAGGAAAAGGCCGCTCAGGCGGCAGATCGGGCGCTGGATGCCTACGAAGCGGAAATGATCTCCGGAATCAACGCCCACCGGGCGGTGAGAGCTGCCCAGGCAATCAGCCGGGAAGAGCTGATTGCCGAGCGGGTGGCGGCTGACAAGGCCGCACGGGAGGACATGGAGCGGGAATACAAGGCTTCCGAGGCCATCAAAAGATACATTCTGGTGTGCCTGGCGATCCTGTGCTTCGCCGCTTTCAGCCCCTTCCCGGTGTGGGCGGCGGCTACCTTCTGCCTGGGCGGCGGGGTGTTCCCGGCATCGTACATTTTCCGGCTGTACTACCCTATTGATGAAAACGAAAGCGAGGACTGAACCATGAACGAAATGGGAGAAAAGAAAGCAAGAAAGGCAATCACCGACATTCTGCTGGACATCGGAGCGGGAGAGCACCTGTTGGGCTTCCCCATGCTGGAAGACGCTATCCTGGCCTGGATGAACGGCGAGCACCAGCATATCTACAAGACCCTTGCCGTCAAGTACAACTGCACCGTGCCGACGGTAGAGCGGAGAATCCGGAGCTGCATCCATTACGCCTTCCAAAACAGCAACCAAAGGGTTCTGGACGGCTACCTGCACGGAACTGTCTCGGCCTGGAAGGACAAGACCCCGAATTATGTTTTCTTCGCCCGGATTGCACGGGCGGCGCAGGAAAAGCTGGAATGGGGTGAAATCGATGGAAATTAACGCACCGTACACCCAGGCAGAGCGGCGATAAAGGATACACATCTTAAAAACAGGAGGGTTTCTAATGTACGATCCAAAATCAATTTTGCAGATGGCAAGGGGTGCGTTTCAGGAACGCGTGGATTTGGAGATGGCGAAAGTCATTGATAATATCCTTGACCCCAACACCAAACCGACGCAGAAACGAAAGCTGACGCTCACAATCGAGTTTACACCGGACGATGATCGGCAGAACATCGGTGTCAGCGTTGCGGTAAAATCAGCACTTGCGCCTACTACGCCCGCGAGAACAACCCTTTGGGTTGCTGGGGATGACAGTGCTGGAGAGTACCAGGTTGTCGAAATGGTGCCCCAGGTTCCAGGGCAAATGACCATGGACGGAGAAGAGCAGGAAGCCCCTGCGTCTCTGAAAATAATCAAAATGGCCTGATAGGAGGAAAAACAATGTTGAAAGAAGCAATCGAAAAAATTCAGGAACTATGTGCGCCGCACCTGTTCACGTCCGGAAACCATGATTTTATTGCGTACGCAGAAGGTCGCTATTCCGAGGTGAAGCCTGATCTGGAAATTGTAGATAATATCCAGCTTTCCAGCCTCGACGCCATGGTAGCGTTTGTAAAAACGGAGGCGGTACAGAGGTACAGCACCGTTTATATCACGATTCCCGATCACAAAACGGTAAAGTGCTTCACCCACCCATCTGCGGAGCTGCGCAACAATCGCGAGTATTTGTATATTGCCAATGCGACCGATGTTCCCGGCTGGAATGAGAAGGTATCCTTGCCGTTTGAAGAGGCATTGATTGCTCTGCGCACAAGATTCCAGCCCACGGCGGATACAGAGTATGCCTTGAAACTGCTATCCGATATCACCACTGGGAGCAAAGTCACATACAACGACAATGGCATTGCTACCAGCGTTGTCACCAAGAAGGGCATCGACCTTCAATCCAATGCGTCCATCCGACCCATTATCAAGCTACGGCCTTACCGCACGTTCCAGGAGGTTGAGCAGCCGGAATCTCAATTTCTCATTCGTATCAACGAAAGAAACATTTCTTTCATTGAAGCCGACGGTGGCATGTGGAAGCTTTCCGCCCGGAATACGGTAAAGAAATACTTGGAAAAGGCACTGGAATCCGAAATTCAGAGTGGGCACGTCGTTGTTGTTCTTTAACAAAAAGCCG
>OQVS01000732.1_pt1 | contig 22754 bp, 20 predicted proteins | sample 1691601 | NCBI WGS metagenome assembly OQVS01 (sample SAMN03418268, study PRJEB22391) | human gut metagenome | biome: human-gut; feature: organic feature; material: feces | host: Homo sapiens | place: Tanzania | collected 2013-01
TGAGCGAGGAAAAGAAACAACTTACTTATGCTGATGCCGGTGTAGATATTGATGCCGGTAATAAAGCAGTTGAATTAATGAAGGACAGCGTGCGTGCTACCTACAGACCTGAGGTTATCGGTGACCTGGGCGGCTTTGGCGGTCTGTTTGCTTTAAACAGCGGCAAATACAAGGAGCCTGTGCTTGTCAGCGGTACTGACGGCGTAGGCACGAAGCTGAAGCTGGCTTTCATGGCAGATAAGCATGATACTATCGGCCAGGACGCTGTAGCAATGTGTGTTAACGATATTCTTGTACAGGGCGCAGAGCCTCTGTTCTTCCTCGACTATATCGCTGTCGACAAGGTTGATTCCCAAAAGGTTGCCAACATCGTTAAGGGTGTTGCCAATGCCTGCAAGGAAAGCGGCTGCGCTTTAATCGGCGGTGAAACTGCTGAAATGGCTGGCTTCTATGCTAAGGGCGAATACGATATCGCAGGCTTTTGCGTAGGCGTTGTTGATAAGAGCAAGATGATTACCGGCGACAAGGTAAAGGCTGGCGACGTGCTTCTCGGCCTGCCCTCTAGCGGCGTACATTCCAACGGCTTCTCCCTGGTACGTAAAATCTGCTTCGAGGCTATGGGCTATGACATGCATACCGAGATTCCTGAGTTCGGCTGCACGCTGGGCGAAAAGCTGCTGACTCCGACTCGCCTGTATCCGAAGACCTGCCTGCCGTTAATCGAAAAATGCGACCTGCACGGCATGGTGCATATCACCGGCGGCGGCTTCTATGACAATATCCCGCGTATCCTGCCTGCTGACTGCGATGCAGAGGTTAACGCTGAGGCTTGGGAAATCCCTGTTGTCTTCAAAAAGCTGCAGGAGTGGGGCAATGTGCCTTGGGCAGAAATGTACCGCACCTTCAACATGGGCGTAGGCATGGTGCTCGTTGTTGACCCGTCTGAGGCTGATGCTGTACGCGCACATCTGACTGAGGCTGGCGAAACCTTCTACGAGCTTGGCAAGGTTGTTCCCGGTCACAAGGAAACGATTATGAAAGGCGGCGTGTTCGGTGCATAAGGTAGGCGTTCTCGTAAGCGGCAGGGGCAGCAACCTGCAGGCGATTATGGATCGCATTGCTGACGGCTATCTGCCGCTGGAAATAGCTGTAGTTATCAGCGATAAGCCTGATGCCTTTGCTTTAGAGCGTGCGCAGAAGGCTGATATCAAAACTGTTGCTGTGGAGCGTAAGGCATGCGCTTCTAAAGAAGAGTTTGAAGCAAAAATCAATGCTGCTTTGGAGGCTGAGGGCTGCGAGCTTGTTGTTCTCGCAGGCTTCATGCGTATCCTGAGCGCTGATTTCGTTAATAAATGGCAGCATAAGATTATTAATATTCATCCGGCGCTGCTGCCGAGCTTCCCGGGTCTGCACGGCCAGAAGCAGGCTGTTGATTACGGCGTGAAGTTCAGCGGCTGCACGGTGCATTTTGTTGATGCAGGCACGGACAGCGGTCCGATTATCCTGCAGAAGGTTGTGCCGGTGATGGATGATGATACAGAGGATACACTTGCTGAACGCATTTTGGTGCAGGAGCATATTGCTATGCCGGAGGCTTTGAAGCTGTGGGCAGAGGGCAAGCTGCAGATTGACGGTCGTAAGGTAAAAGTTTTAGCATAAAGAGGTAGATTGACGTGAAGATTAAAAGAGCATTACTCAGCGTTAGCGATAAAACCGGCATTGTAGAGCTGGCAAAATTTTTGAGTGACAACGGCGTAGAAATTATTTCCACCGGCGGCACGATGAAGGCTATTAAGGAAGCAGGCATTCCTGTAACCTATGTCAGCGATGTAACCGGCTTCCCGGAAATCATGGATGGCCGCGTAAAAACTCTGAACCCGAAGATTCATGGTGCTATTCTTGCTGTACGCAGCAATCCTGAGCACATGAAGGCTTTGAAGGAGCATGACATTACTCCGATTGACCTGGTTGTTGTCAACCTCTATCCGTTCCGTGAAACCGTGGCTAAGCCGGGCGTAACTGAGGCTGAGGCTATTGAAAATATTGATATCGGTGGTCCGGCGATGGTTCGTGCTAGTGCGAAAAACTTCAAGGACGTTGTTATCGTTACCTATCCGAGCCGTTATGCAGGCCTGATGGAAATGCTGGCGAAGGATGGCGACATTGATGCACGCACCCGTAAGGAGCTGGCACTGGAGGCCTTCACCCATACTGCTGAATATGATGCTATGATTAGCGAATATCTGAAAAAACAACTGGAGAAATAAACCATGAATATTTTATTGATTGGCGGCGGTGGCCGTGAGCATGCTCTGGCATGGAAGCTTGTGCAGAGCGGTAAGGTAGAAAAGCTGTATGCTGCTCCTGGCAATCCCGGTATGGCTCTGCTGCCGAAGGTTGAATGCATTGCTCTCGATACAGAGAATCTGGACGGCGTTGCTGATTATGCTGAGGAAAAAAGCATAGACTTGGTAGTTGTCGGCCCTGAGGCTCCGCTGGTTGCCGGTCTTGCTGATGTATGCAAGCGCCGTGGCCTGCCTGTCTTTGGTCCGTCGAAGGCTGCTGCGCAGCTGGAGGGCTCCAAGGCTTTCTCTAAAGAGATTATGGCGAAATATCATATCCCCACAGCCTTCTTCAAAATCTGCGAGGATATCGAAACTGCTAAGGCTTACATTGAAGAAAAGGGCGCACCGATTGTTGTTAAGGCCGACGGTCTTGCTGCAGGCAAGGGCGTTGTTGTTGCTATGACGAAGGAAGAGGCGCTGGCTGCTGTCGATGAAATGATGGCTGACCATAAATTTGGTAATGCCGGTGCGCGTCTGGTGCTCGAGGAGTTCATGGACGGCGAGGAAGCCTCTCTGCTGGCCTTCACTGACGGCAAAACCATCGTACCGATGATTGCATCTCAGGACCACAAGCGCGTTTTTGACGGCGACGAGGGCCCCAATACTGGCGGCATGGGCACATACGCTCCTGCTCCAGTTATGACCGACGTTCTACGTCGTAAGGCAACAGAGGAGGTCTTGAAGCCTGTTATCGCTGCTATGGCAGCAGAGGGCATGCCGTATCAGGGCTGCCTCTATGCCGGCCTGATGATTAAGGGCGACAGCGTGAAGGTTGTAGAGTTCAACTGCCGCTTTGGTGACCCCGAGACGCAGGTTGTGTTGCCGCTTTTAGACGGCGACCTGGCAGAGATTATGCTGGCGTGCGCAACTGGCACCTTAGACAGCGTAAGCTTTGGCTGGCATGAAAAGGCTGCTGTCTGCGTTGTTATGGCTTCCGGCGGTTATCCGGAAAGCTATGAAAAGGGCAAGGAAATCACTGGCCTTGCTGCTGCAGAGGAGGATAAGGACGTTGTAGTCTTCCATGCCGGCACGAAGGCTGCTGGTGAAAAAATCCTCACGCATGGCGGCCGCGTTTTAGGCGTGACTGCTGTTGACAGCAATATTAAGGCTGCACGCGACCGTGCTTATGCTGCTGTAGAAAAAATCCACTTTGAGAAAAATTTCTTTAGAAAAGATATTGCATGGCGCGCTCTAAAGAGGTAAAATAGATAAAATTACTTGTTACCGTCTCAACGGTCGAAAAATTTATTAGAAAAGGATGATGAAAGAAATGGCTTTTTATTATGACGAACCCGCTCATACATTTAGTGAGTATCTTTTAGTTCCCGGTTATTCTTCTGAACACTGCATTCCTGCGAATGTAGACCTGCGCACTCCGCTGGTTAAATACAAAAAAGGTGAGGAATCTGCTATCACCATGAACATCCCGATGGTTTCCGCAATCATGCAGGCTGTTTCCGGCGAAAAGCTGGCAGTTGCCCTTTCTAAAGAAGGCGGCGTTTCTTTCATCTACGGGTCTCAATCTGTAGAGGACGAGGCTGCTATGGTTGCTCGCGTTAAAGGCTATCGTGCAGGCTTTGTAAGCAGCGATTCCAACATCCGTCCGGACAGCACCTTAGCTGACATCCTGGCACTGAAGGAACGCACTGGTCACTCCACTGTTGCTGTTACCAGCGACGGCACCGTTAACGGTAAGTTGGAAGGTATCGTAACTAGCCGTGACTACCGCCCGAGCCGCATGGATCCGAACACTCTGGTTCGCGACTTCATGACTCCGATTGAAAAAATGGTTGTAGCTGGCAAGGACACCACCCTGCAGCAGGCTAATGATATTATCTGGCAAGAAAAGCTCAACACTCTGCCTATCGTTGACGACGAAGGCCGTCTGCTGTACATGGTTTTCCGTAAAGACTATGCAACTCATAAGGAATATCCGTTGGAGCTGCTGGACAGCAAAAAACGTCATATCGTTGGTGCTGGTATCAACACCCGCGACTATGCTGAACGTGTTCCGGCACTCATTGATGCTGGTGTTGACGTACTGTGCATCGACTCCTCCGAGGGCTACAGCGCATGGCAGAAAATCACTCTGGACTGGATTCGTGAGCATTATGGCGACAGCGTAAAGGTTGGCGCTGGCAACGTTGTTGATGCTGAAGGCTTCCGCTTCCTGGCTGATGCAGGTGCTGACTTCATTAAGGTTGGTATCGGCGGCGGCTCCATCTGCATCACTCGTGAGCAGAAGGGCATTGGCCGTGGTCAGGCAACCGCTCTGATCGAGGTTTGCAAGGCTCGTGACGAATACTTCGAAGAAACCGGCGTATACATTCCGGTATGCTCCGACGGCGGTATCGTTTACGACTACCACATGACTCTGGCTCTGGCTATGGGCGCAGACTTCATGATGCTGGGCCGTTACTTCGCTCGCTTCGACGAAAGCCCGACCAACAAGGTTAACATCAACGGCACCTACATGAAGGAATACTGGGGCGAAGGCTCTAGCCGTGCCCGCAACTGGCAGCGCTATGACATGGGCGGCGCAGCTAAGCTGTCCTTCGAAGAAGGCGTTGACTCCTACGTTCCGTATGCAGGCAGCCTGAAGGACAACGTAAACCTGACTTTGGCAAAGGTTCGTTCTACCATGTGCAACTGCGGTGCTCTGAACATCCGCGAGCTGCAGGAGAAGGCTAAGCTGACGCTTGTTTCCGCAACAAGCTTGGTTGAAGGCGGCGCACATGACGTTCTGCTGAAAGAAAACTCCAACAGCAACTATCCGAAATAATTTGATATAGACCTACCGAGAGCTGTCGCTTACGCGGCAGCTCTTTTTTTATCTACAAAAGCAGGAAAAACGGCCATGCTCAACGAATAATACAGCATTAGCCATATGTGTTATAAAGCACGTTGGAAGGAGGAATACAATGAAAAACTTCGTAAAAAAGTACATTGCAGACCACTATGAGGATTATGTGAAGGATTTAGAGACATTGACCAATATTGATTCAGGCAATGGTGATAAAGAGGGCACAGAGGCCGCCAATAAATTTGTTGCAGAGAAGATGCAGGCTATCGGCGCGACGACAGAATTCAGATATAATGACAGAGCCTGTCACCTGATTTCTCGTCTGCAGGGCGAGGGCAAATATACGATTTTGCTCGTGGCTCACGTTGATACTGTTTTCAAAAAAGGTGAGGCTGCACGCCGTCCCTTCCGTGTAGATGAAAACAACTTTGCCTGGGGCCCTGGCGTTGGTGATGACAAGGCTACCGTAGTTGAGGTTATTCACGGCCTGCAGGCACTGAAGGAAGCAGGCTTCAAGAATTTCAAGGAGATTATCTATTATACCAACGGCGAAGAGGAGGGCGGCTCCAAAACTGCCGAGGACATTGTTGCAGAGCTGTCGCAGCAGTCCGATTTCGCGATTATCATGGACGTTGCGCGTCCGAACTGGGGCATTGTTACTCAGCGTAAGGGCAACGCCAAATACCGCGTTGAGGTTACCGGTATCGGCGGTCATCATGGCAACGCTTCGCAGGCCTGTGCCAATGCGATTCATCAGCTTGCCTATACCATTACCGAGCTGCATAAGCTGGCCAGCCCCATGCCCGGCAACCCGGCTGACTTCACCGCTGCTGCCCTGAAGGAGCGCGGCATTGTCGATGCAGGTCAGTTCATTCCGCAGAATACGATTAACGTTGGTGTTATCGCCTCCACAAACGATAAAATCAGCGTTATCCCCGGCGATGCCTTCTGCGAGGTCAACATCCGCTGCTTCACTATCGAAGAGCAGCAGCGTCTTGATGCTGAGGTAAAGGCGCTGGAGCAGAAAATATTTGTTCCGGGAACGACCGTGAAAATCACCGGCGGTATTGTTACCGGCCCGATGCAGAAAACTGCGCAGGCGCAGAAGATGGTCGACGTTTATAAGCGCATCGTGAAGGAAGAGTTTGGTGGCGAGGTTAACGAATGGGTAGCAGGCGGCCTGACGGACGGCAACCGCACGGCGAAGTTTGTGCCGACACTGGATGCTCTGGGCGTAGAGAACTACGACGAGCATACTGACCATGAATCTGTTGATTTGAACACTGCTGTGCCGCGTACTACGGCGTTTGCTTTGACTTTGGCGGAGCTGGCCGAGAAATTCTAAATATTAGGCGTGCGATAAAGCATCATCTGCTGCATAATCGCTCCTAGCACCTAAAGGTATTAGCTCGACCAACGATTTATTTTACTCGCTATGCTCGTAATAAATCGGGTCTTCGCGTCACGTACCTCTAGTACGCCGTCGTCGCGATTATTTGCATCTAATACTTTCTCCCACGCCTGCTGAAAGCAGAGTAGTTTAGCATAGGCGTGCGCTGCTGAAGGCAGAGAAGTTTATAGTTTAATAAATATTGAGAGCGCAATCATGTCGCTCTCAATATTTTTGTGCTTTTAATCTCATCTTATGTTATAATAAAGAGGTTAAAAACTTTTTATACGAGGTGTGATGATATGTCGAAGAAAATGAATAAATACGCTGGCGACCAGCCTGTCGCTGGCTATGATCCCACAGGTCTTAGCCAATATCTTGGCCTGGGCCGACCTATTGATTTTGACCAAAAGGGCAATAAGCTGGCGATGATGTGCGCTATTTTTATTTCCGTAGCCGTGACGCTGTGGAAATGCTCTACAGGCATGGACAGCACTAATGCTGTAGTCAGTGCACTTGGTTATGCGCTGGGCTTTTTGTTCAGCTATATGCTGGCAGCGGAGCTGGACCCCGACCGCTATCTTGGCGGCTTCATCGGCGGCGGCCTGACGCTGGTGGCGTACTACTTTATGGGCGAGGGTAACATTCTTGTTATGCTGTGGCTGCTCTTTATCCTGCGTATGCTGAACCGCAGCTCCGGTGACAGACATCGTATTGTTGACAATGTGCTGATGATTGGCAGTGCTGCCTGGCTCGGTCTTGGCGGCTATTGGGTATTCCCGCTCCTGACAGGTGCGGCTTATATCCTCGAAAGCCAGATTCAGGCCGGTTATTTCCGCAGCCTTTATCTTGCAGGTATTTCTTTGGCCTGCCTGATTTTTGCTAAGTATGGCACGATAGAAAATGTTTTGTCGATGAGCAATATTATTATCATGGCTGTGGCGTTCATTCTTTTCCTGCCGGAAGTCCGCTGTGCTGATTTTGTGAAGGCGAAGGGCGATAAGAACGGCAAGCGTCTGCTGCCGAAGCGTCTGCAGACCATGCAAGGCTATTTCCTTATGATGCTGTTCACGCTGACCTTTATGCATGGCAACGCTATAATTCCGTCGCTGATGCCGGCCGTAGCTGCTGCAGCTGGCTGTGGCATTATGCTGGTAGTGGCGCTGGTTAACCACGAAGTATATTAAGAGAACAGCCTATAAGGCATCATCTGCTTCATCATGGCTCCGAGAAGTACGCTTTGTACGTCGTCGTCGCCATTCTTAGCATTTGGTACCTTCTAGTATGTTCTAAAGAATAGAATAAATGGAGGTAAATCTCATGGCTGAAAACAGAAAAATTAAATTTACGACTAACAAGGGTGTTTTTGTTGCAGAAATGTTTGAGGACAAAGCACCGCTGACTACGAAAAACTTTATCGAGCTGGTAGAAAAGGGCTTCTATGACGGCATTATTTTCCACCGCGTTATCGACGGCTTTATGATTCAGGGCGGCGACCCGACCGGCACCGGTATGGGCGGCCCCGGCTACAAAATTAAAGACGAGTTTGGCGAAGGCCTGAAGCATGACGATGAAGGCATTCTGTCCATGGCCAATGCAGGCCCGAACACCGGCGGCAGCCAGTTCTTCATTACTCTGGCTCCGACTCCGTGGCTCAACGGTCACCATGCTATCTTCGGCAAGATTGTTGAGGGCATGGACGTTGTACGTCTGATTGGCGTTGTGCCGACTGATTTCCGTGACCGTCCGCGTGAAGCTGTGACCATGGAAAAGGTTGAGGTAGTAAAATAAATGGCTGCCTTTGTATATATGCTGCGCTGCAAGGACGGCAGCTTATATACAGGCTGGACGAATGATGTGGCGCATCGCTTTGCTATGCATTGTGCAGGCAAGGGGGCGAAGTACACGCGCGGACGTGGACCGCTGGAGCTTGTTTATACTGAGGAGCTTGCGGATAAGGAAAGCGCACTGCGGCGTGAATGTGCTATCAAGCGTCTGGCGCGCTCTGCGAAGCTGGCGCTGGCGACGGCGTGGCTGGCAGAGCAAAATGAGGGGAAGAATGATGAAGCTGGGAGGATATGTAAATGCAAGGCAAAGTAAAATGGTTTAATGCAGAAAAGGGCTATGGCTTTATTCAAAGAGAGGGCGCGAAGGATTTATTCGTGCATTTCTCCGGTATTAAAAGCGAAGGCTTCAAAACATTGCAGGAGGGCTGGACTGTGGAGTTCGATGTTATCACCGGCGACCGCGGCGAGCAGGCTGCAAATGTTGTGCATGTAGAGGACTAATGCTGGTATAAAGAGAGACTGCCCTAGTGCAGCTTTGCTTTCCGTGCAGGAAGCAGGCGGCACTGGGGCAGTTTTTTTGTGCAATTTGTTCTTGCAATTTACGCTATAAAAGCAGCCTAAAAAATGTTATAATAAAGAAAAAGCGAAAGGAGTGAAGAGAAGTGATAAGTACAGGTCGATTAGCGCTTCCTATCGGGACAACTAATTACAAAAAAATCTGTAACAGCTATTATTATGTCGATAAAACCTTGATGATTAAGGATATCCTGGATGAGGGAACAGAAATTTCTCTCTTCACTCGTCCGAGACGCTTTGGCAAGACATTGAATATGGATATGCTACGCACTTTTTTTGAAAAAAGCGCAGAGGATACCAGCATTTATTTTAGAAATAAAAAAATTTGGGGGCAGGGTGAAGCTTATACGAAGCATCAAGGAAAGTATCCTGTCATTTTTCTAAGCTTTAAGGATGCGAATAAGCTTAGCTGGGAGGAATTATACGCTCGGCTGATTGAAACTATAAGAGATGAGTTTTTCAGACATTCTGCATTAAAGGATAGCGAAAAAATTTCCAACCCAGATTTTTATAAAAAGATTATCTCCGGTGAAGCAACGCAGGCAGAGTATTCGATTAGTATATTAAGATTATCGCGAATGCTGCGTGAGCATTATGGTCAGCGAGTTATACTCATTATAGATGAATATGATACGCCTATTCAGGCAGGTTATGTTAATGGCTTTTATGATGAAGCTATTCAATTTATACGCGATTTATTTTCTTCTGCGCTCAAGGATAATGATAATCTGGAATATGGCTTTTTGACTGGTATCCTTCGGGTTGGTAAAGAAAGTATTTTTAGTGGCTTGAATAATATTTATGTATATTCGGTGTTCGACGAAAAATTTAGTGAGTATTTTGGCTTCACTGCTGCTGAGGTTGAACAGCTGACACAGTACTATGATTTTCATGAAAAGCTTGCTGAAATAAAAGCTTGGTATGATGGCTATAAGTTTGGTGATACGGAGATTTTTAATCCATGGTCAGTCTTAAATTATTTAAAAAATAATTGTAGGCCTATTCCTTACTGGGTGCAGACATCTAGCAATGGTACTATCAATGAGATTATTAAAAGCTTGGATACGGAAACCTATCATAAGCTCAGGGAGATAATTAATGGGACTGCCGTAAGCTCTATTGTGACAACGAACGTGATATATCCTGAGCTTAAGGACAAGAGTGATAGCATTTTTGGATTTTTATTAATGACTGGTTATCTGAAATCTATAAAAACTAGCTTTACTGCGCGTGGCAATATCTTGTGCCAGCTTTGTATTCCCAATAAAGAAATAGAAAATGTGTACTATAACGAGATTTTGGCACAGCTTGAGGACGGCGTTTCTATTAATACTGCTAATAATATTAGCGAGGCACTTTTGCATAAGAATGGTAAAGCGTTGAAAGCAGCCTTAAATACGTTTTTGTTAGAAACAATAAGCTATTATGATACACTTAATGAAAATTATTATCATGGAATGTTACTAGGAATGACGGCGATTTTTGCGCATGACTATTATACTTCTTCTAATCGTGAAAGTGGATTAGGAAGATATGATATTCAGCTTATGCCGAAAAAAGCAGGGCTGCCTGGTATTATTATCGAAGTCAAGGCAGTTGCTAAAGCTTCTGACGAAATATTGAAATCGGTAGCTGTTCAAGCATTGCAGCAGATTGAAGAAAAAAAATATGATACAGAGCTTCAAAGAGCTGGTGTGCAAGAAGTTTATAAATATGGCATTGCCTTTTGCGGCAAGCAGGTTGAGGTTGCGATAAAGGGATAGATGTAAGGGGGCGCTGAAAGGCTTCAATTTTATGAGGAGTTTTATCTTGTTTTCAATCGCTATGCTTTTTGTAGGCATAGCGATTTTTCTTGCTATTTTTTACGTCCCCTTAACGTCTGCCTTAATCTATATTTAATCTTCCTGCGGTACTATATACATAACGAAGCAAAAGCAATTTATGTGTATAGGAGGCAGTAAAAATGCAGGATTTATACCCGGTTTTAGTTTTGTTTTGCGCATGGATGGCGCTGGATTTGCTGATGCTGTAAAATATACTTATATCATTACTAGCTATTTAGCACTGCTGATGCTATAATTAATTTAAGGATTATATTAAGCAGCAGGAGGTGCTATAATGAGTAAATATTGTAAGCATTGCGGTGCAGAGCTGATTCCGAACGCAAGGTTTTGTACTACCTGTGGCAAAAGCATTGAGCAGGTTGACGAGCCGAAGATAGAACGTAAGGTTGAACAGAATACCGAACGTAAACCTGTGGTGAGAAAAGAACCGATGGTTTCCAAAAGAGGTATTCCGCTGGCGATTATTTTATCCATTGTTACCTGTGGCATTTATACTATTTATTGGCAGATTAAGCTGACGGATGAGATGAATACGCTTTTAAATAAGCCTAATGCAACCTCTGGTCTGATGGCTTTTATCTATTCTGTTATCACCTGCGGCATTTATTTCCTCTATTGGCTTTACAAAATGGGCGACAATGTTGATGCTCTTAAAGGCAAGTCCGGTGATACAGGAATTTTATATCTTGTGCTCGGTCTGTTATGCTTAGGCATCATTCCTATGGCACTTGCTCAGGATGCTATCAACGATAAGGCTGACGGTTTATACTAAAATTTAGCGGCAGGGCTGTGAGGCAGCTCTGCCGTTTTTTAACAGGAACTTGCTGATGAAAAAGTATTTTATCATAGCTGCGGCAGGAGCGCTGTACTATTTGCTGGTGACAGTCACAGGCTATTCGCTGCCTTGTCCCTTTCGTTATCTGACAGGCTATTTATGCCCCGGCTGCGGCATTACAACGCTGCTGCTGGCACTGGCGCAGGGCGATTTTGCTGCTGCCCGCAGTGCCAATGTATTTTTGTTTTATACGCTGCCGTTTTTGGCGGCGAGTATTGTTGCCAGAGCTTATTTTGGCAGCGCAAGGACGCAGTATCTGGATAAGCTTGTTTATCCGTGCTATGCTGCTGCATTGCTCATCTTTGGCGTATATCGTAATATGTAAAAAAGGCAGACGCTCGCTTGAACGTCTGCCTTTGCTATACTATTTTTACTTGATGAGCTTTTGCATGAGGGCGAACAGGTCAGGAACATTGATAGGCTTGGCGATATGTCCGTCCATGCCTGCGGCCAGCGAAGCCTTTTTGTCCTCCTCAAAGGCGTTGGCGGAGACGGCGATAATCGGCAGCTGTGCCAGACGTTTATCCGGCAGTGCACGGATTTGCTTGGTCGCTTCGTAGCCGTCCATGATGGGCATCTGGATATCCATGAGAATCAGGTCGTAATAACCAGGTGCGGCCTCCTGTACCATTTTCACAGCGACTGAGCCGTCCTCGGCCTGCTCGGTGATGATGCCGGTCTGCTCAAGGATGGTGACGGTGATTTCGCGGTTCAGCTTGTTGTCTTCAACGACTAGCAGACGCTTGCCCTTGAAGTCAGGCTGCTCAGCCTGCGCTTGCTGATTATCCAGCTGCTTAGCTTTCTGCGCGGCAGTTTTTGCGTCCGTGCAGAGGCAAAGAGTGACGGCAACGATTATTTCTGTACCCTCGCCCAGCTTGGACTTCACATCAATTGTACCATTGGCAAGGTCGACGATGCTCTTGGTGATGCTCATGCCCAGGCCTGTGCCCTGGATTTTGCTGACAGTGCTGTTGTTGGCACGCTCGAAGGGCGAGAAGATTTTCTTGACGAAGTCCTCGCTCATGCCCATGCCGTTATCAATAACGCTGATTTTATAGAGAGCGCAGCCAGGCTTAGCCGCAGGATATTGCGCCAGCTCTACACGGATGCTGCCGCGCTCCGGCGTATATTTGGAGGCGTTGCTGACGAGGTTGACGAGCACCTGCTCCATGCGCAGCTTGTCTATTATGACGTAATCATGGGTGAGCGGAGCGATGCTGATGGTGAAGCTTTGCTTTTTGCTTTCAATCTGCTCCTGCATGATGGTCTGCAGCTCCTGCAGCATTTCGTTCCAGCTTGTCGGTGCAGGCTCCAGCGTAATCTTGCCGCTTTCGATGCGGCTCATCTCCAGAATATCGTTGATTAGCGAGAGCAGATGCTGGCTGGCCACAAGAATTTTACTCAGGTAGCTGTGCATTTGCTCGGTGCTGCATTTGGCGTTCTGCGCAAGATTGGCAAAGCCGATAATGGCGTTCATCGGGGTGCGGATATCGTGCGACATATTGAACAGGAAGCTTGTTTTACTCTTGTTCGCTGCCTGCGCTGCCTCTGCGAGCTGCTCCTGCTTGACGGCGTAGGCCTGCTCCTGAGCGAGCAGACGCTTCTTTTCGTGCAGGCGCATGTACATCAGCAAAAAGCCTAAGGAAATCGCTAGAATGAAGACGAAAAACAGCAGCGTCATCTGAGGATTGTACGTGATATAGGTGACAAAGTCCATATCCTGCGGCTGGAAGGTTGTATATTTATTGATAATCTGCGTGCGCTCTTCATTGGAGAGCTGCGCGATACATTTGCTGATGATACCGCTCATCTCATGGCTGACGCCTGCGGTGAAGGCGATATGCACGTCCGGTCCGGGATTATCAAGAATTTCGTAGACAAGATTTTTATAGCTGCCCTGATTGAGATAATAGAGCGCCATATAGTAATAAAGATAGGTGGCATCTGCCTTGCCGTAAGCAACAGCTCTGACAGATTCATCGACGTTGTTCGTGAGAAAGACGTTGGCATCGTCGACTAGCTTATCTTCTACGTTGGAGAGGCGGGTTGTGTTTTCTACGGCGAAGGTGTGCGGCTGTCCCTTCAAGGTGTTGCGCTTCAAAAGGACAATGCGTGTGTCCAGATATTTTTTAGAGAGCGCATAGTCACGCTCCTCTGCCAGCGGGATGTTATCGTGGCGCCAATCCATAATTACATCAACGCTGCCATCTAAGCACATTTTTTCATAATCAGCTTTGTCTTTAGGCAGCTTGATGGTATAGGGGATGCCCGCCTTCTGCATGATTTTGTCGAACAGTTCGGGCAAAATACCCTTGAGCTTGCCGTTTTCTACGTAGGAAAGCGGAGCGCGGTCTGTCCAGACGCCAACGATGAGCTTTTTCTCTCCCGACTGATATTGACGGATAAGCTCCTGTTCACGCTGGGAGAAGACTGTTTGGACTGCTCTTGCCTGATTGACATATTTATATAGCAGCATATGCACCCAATCGCCCTCGCTGGCGTTCATCTGGTTGAGAGCATAGTTGAATTCGTTGAGCAGCTGCGTGTCGTCCTTGCGCACGATGCCATAGATATTGTTGGTGTAGAACATATCCAGCGTGCGTTCTTCCTCGTGTCTGCAGAAGCTGTTGGCAACGATGGCCTCCACCTCGCCTCTGCGAAAGGCAGCATAAAGCTCAGTGGAGGTATCATAGAAGGTGGTTTGGTAGGTGAAGCCCTTTTCCTGCGCCCATTTTTTGAATATTTCATAGGAGCGGTCCTTGCGGAAGGTACCGATGCGCATACCGTTATAGGTTGCGTAATCACCGGCTATGAATTTGGTGTTGTCGGCACGCACGTTAAGCAGGCCGCTAGTAACGCCGGTAGGCTTGGTGAAGGCAAAGATTTGCTCACGCTCGGGCGATTTCTGCGCATTAGTCAGGATGTCCAGCTCGCCGTGTTCCAGCATCTGTAGCAGCTCGTTCCAGTTTTTGCCGTAGCCGACATATTCTACTTTGACGTCCATGTAACGGTTGGCCATGTGCCAGAGGTCGATGGTGTAGCCGGAAAGTCTGCCGTTGGCATCCTTCTGACAAAGGCCATCTTGCGCAAGTACGCCGACGCGGACGGTACGGCGCTCGTGCGTCGGCTCGCCTGCGGCCGGAGCAATTGTTGTCAGCAGAATAAAAAGAGTGCAGCAGAAGACGAGCAGTGCTCTGCTTGCAGGAATAAGTATATCTTGGATTTTTTTTAGCATGGAGGTCCACCTCAATTTATATAGCGTTGGGAAGTACGAAATGTTTGACGAATTATAATTATCTAGAATATATGATAACACATTCCTTTGTGAATTACTATAATTTAGCAGAAGTATACCAGTGTTTTTTAACGTCCTGCAAGCTTGCGGCAGCAGACAAAAAATGGTAGAATTTAAGGCAGTGCATAGTTTTAGAGATGTTAGATACAAGGAGAGCGAGAGCATGATTTTAAGCGCAGAAAATCTTTCGTACAGCTATGGCGACAGATTGTTGTTTGAAAATATTACATTTAACGTAGAAGAGGGAGATAAATATGGCATTATCGGTGTCAACGGTACAGGCAAAAGTACGCTTTTGCGTATGCTGGCCAACCGTGAGGCCGGAGACGGCAAGCTGACGATTCCCGGCGGCGTGGTGATGGAATATCTGCCGCAGGACCCGCCCTTTGATGCCGAGGCGACGGTGCTGGAGCAGATTTTTAAGGGTGATTCGCCGCTGATGGTGCTGCTGCGTGATTATGAGCTGGCTGTGGAGGCGGCAGAGCGTGAGCCGGAGAGCACGAAGGCGCAGAAGCGTTTGCTTGACCTGCAGCAGCAGATGGATGACCAGTATGCCTGGCAGCTGGAGAGCGAGGCGAAGGCTGTGCTGACGCAGCTGGGCCTGACGAACCTGCAGCAGAAAATGGGCGAGCTGAGCGGCGGTCAGCGCAAGCGCGTAGCGCTCGCCGGCGTGCTGGTGCGTCCGTCCGACCTTTTGATTCTGGACGAGCCGACGAACCATATGGATAATGCGACGGTTGCTTGGCTGGAGCAGCAGCTGATGGCGCGTAAGGGCGCACTGCTGATGGTTACGCATGACCGTTATTTCTTCGACCGCGTTGTCAACCGCACTCTGGAAATCGACGGCGGCAAGGGCTATGTTTATGTCGGCAACTACAGCCTGTTTTTGCAGAAGCGTGAGGAGCGCCGTATTGCCGAGGCGTCGGCGGCGCAGAAGCTGCGCAATATCTATCGCCGTGAGCTGGCGTGGATTAGCCGCGGCGCTGAGGCACGCCGCACGAAGAAGAAGGACCGCGTGGAGCGTTTTGCGCAGATTGAGGCGGAGGTCAAGAATGTCAAGACGGAAAGCAGTCTGGAGATGTCCTCGGTCAGCAGCCGCTTGGGCAAGACGATTATCGAGCTGGAGAACATCGGCATGGTGTGGGACGGCAAGGATTATATCAAGGACTTCAGCTATATCCTGCTGCGTAATGACCGCGTGGGCATCGTCGGTCCGAACGGCGCAGGCAAGTCGACGCTGATGGATATTATCGCCGGACGCCTGGCGCCTACGGCAGGCAAGATGACCGTGGGGCAGACTGTAAAAATCGGTTATTTTGCGCAGCATAGCGAATTCCCCGACAGCAGCATGCGCGTTTTGGAATATATCAAGGAAGCGAATAATTATATCGAAACGGCAGACGGCCAGCGTATTAGCGCGGCGCAGATGCTGGAGCGCTTTTTGTTCCCGCCGGAGCTGCAGTGGGTGCCGGTGAATAAGCTCAGCGGCGGCGAGCAGCGTCGTCTGTATCTTTTGCGTGTGCTCATGACAGCGCCGAACGTGCTGCTGTTGGACGAGCCGACGAACGACCTGGACATTCCGACGCTGTCCGTGCTGGAGGATTATCTGGACAGCTTTGCCGGAGCAGTTATTGCTGTTTCCCATGACCGCTATTTCCTCGACCGCTTTGCACAGAAGATTTTCGCTTTGCAGGCTGACGGCCGGATTAAGCCGTATATCGGCGGCTACAGCGATTATGTAGAGGCTGTGGCGGAGGAGGAGCTGCCGCAGCAGGCTAAGCCTAAGGCGAAGACGGAGGTGCCGAAGGCAGAAGAAAAGCCTGCGAAGAAAAAAATGACCTACGGCGAGCGTCTGGAGCTGGAGAAGCTGGACCAGGAGATTGGCCGCAGCGAGGCCGAGCTGAAGATGCTGGGCGTAGAGATTAACCAATGCGGCAGCGACTTTGTGCGTCTGGGCGAGCTGACGAAGCAGCAGGAGCAGCTTCAGCAGCAGCTCGACGAGATGGTGGAGCGCTGGGCTTATCTTTCTGAGCTGGCGGAAGCAGAAGCTTGACAGAAAAATAACTTATTGATATAATACCCTTTGAAAAATTGTTATGGATTTTTTCTGATTTAAATCATCTTTTCGCCATACGACTGCTGCAGTCGTGTGGCTTTTTTGTTACAGAGGAATAGGGAGGATATTATGTTAAAGTGCTTTGATACAAGCTATAGGGATAAGGTGAAGCGTCTGCTGAACGTGATGCTGCCGATTATCGGTACGCAGATGGCGATTATCGGCATGAACTTTTTTGACGCCAGCATGTCAGGTCAGGCGGGCGATATCGACCTCGCCGGTGCTGCGATTGGCGGCAATATCTGGATGCCGGTGCAGACCTGCGTGAGCGGTATTCTGATGGCGGCGATGCCGCTGGTGGCGAACCTGCTCGGCGCTAATGAGCGCGAAAAAATCAGCGTAGTGGTGCGTCATGGTCTGCTTTTGGCGCTGGCCTTTTCGGTGCTGGTGCTGGTGGGAGGCGTAGCCTTTCTGCCGCATTTTCTGCAGGGCATGGGACTGGAGCCTGCTGTCTATAATGTGGCGCTGTGGTATATGGTGGGCATAGGCATTGGCGTTATTCCCTTTTTCCTGATTACGCCGCTGCGCAGCCTGATTGATACGCTTGGCTATACGCATTTGACGATGAAGATTTATATGCTGGCGCTGCCGGTGAACGCCCTGCTGAACTACGTGCTGATTTTTGGCAAGCTGGGCATGCCGCGCTTGGGCGGTATCGGTGCAGGCGTGGCGACGGGCATCACCTTCTGGCTGCTGCTGTTTTTTTATGCCTACATTGTTACGCGTCTGGAGCCGTTCAAGCAATTTGCGGTGCTGGGCATAGTGAAGCCGCAGTCCGGCTGGCTGAAGGATTATCTGCGCCTTGGCGTGCCGATGGGCGTTTCGATTTTTATGGAGACGAGCATTTTTGGCGTTGTGGCGCTGTTCGTGGCGAAGTTCGGCACGGAGGTTATCGCAGCGCATCAGGCGGCGCTGAACTTCTCCTCGCTGATTTATATGTTCCCGCTGAGCTTTTCGCTGGCGCTGACGATTGTGGTCGGCGTGGAGTATGGCGCGAAGAATTACGAGGGCGCACGCGATTATACGAAGCTGGGACTGGAGCTGAGCTTGGCGATTGCGATGGTGTATATAGCGCTGGAGCTCATCTTCCGGCAGTATATTGCGCTTATCTATACCAGCAATGCTGAGGTTATCGAGCTGGTGAAGCATTTTCTTATCTATGCGATTATGTGGCAGGCAGGCGACGCAGTGGCCGCGCCGATTCAGGGTATCCTGCGTGGCTATAAGGACGTGAAGGCGACCTTTTGGGCCGGCATGCTGGCCTATTGGGGCATCTGCCTGCCGCTCGGCCTGCTGCTGGATTATAAGTTTAATCAGGGCGCGTTCGCTTATTGGCGCAGCCTCGACCTTGGCGTGCTCAGCAGCGCGGTGATTCTGAGCCTGCGCTTAGTGTGCCTGCAAAAGAGATTGAAATAAGTTAATATAGTAAACCAAAAAAGCCGATAGCCTAGAGAAATTTCTCTTAAGCTATTGGCTTTTCGTCTGCCCTAGGGCACCATGATAAATTCCGTAATAAACACAACGGCGCAGCAGCAGCACGCCACATGGAAGAGGCTCATGCCGCGCCAGGCGGCAGCGATACCGATGACGAGGGCGAGCGCACCTGCCAGCGGCGTCTGCGTTTCCTGCAGGATTGCCGGAAACGTCATGACGGCAAGCGTCGTATAGGGTACATAATATAAAAAGGAACGGATAAACGGATTCTTGATTTCCTTGCGAATCAGCGTGAGGGGAAGAACGCGGATGGCATAGGTCACCAGCGCCATAACGGCGATATAAACGTAAATATTATGCTCCATCTGCTAGCCCTCCTTCCGCTGGTCGCTGACCGGACTGAACCACGCTGCTCCCGCTGCGATGAGCACAGTGAGGATAATCGTGCGCGTACCGCCTGTAAGCTGTGCCAGCGGCTGCACGTTGGCGGCCACGAAGCTGGCGACAAAGCTGGTGAGCACGACGGTGAAAATCATGCGGCTTGCGCGTGCCGGGGGAATAATAATCGCGAGGAACATGCCGAACAGCGCTACGCTGAGGGCGCTGACGATGCGTTCAGGCAGGGCGCTGCCGGCGATGATGCCGCTGGCGGTGCCGAACGCCCAGCCGGGAATGGCCACAGCCATAGCACCGTAGTAATACCACGGATTAAGCGCTCCCTTGCGGGCGATAGCGATGCCGAAAAGCTCGTCAGTAACGGCGAAGGCTATGATTAAGCGATGAATAAAGCTCTGGCCTGTCTGCATACGCTGGCTCAGCGCGCAGCTCATGAGCATATAGCGGATGTTCGCGATGAGCGTGACGAGCGCTATTTCCATGTAGCTGGCGTTATTGCCGATGAGCGTGATGGCGGCAAACTCGCCTGCCGATGTGTTGTTGAGCAGGCTGGCGAGAAAGCCTTGGAAGACAGTGAGGCCGGAGCTGCGGCAGATGATGCCTAAGGAGAAGGCAACGGCAAAATAGCCGAGGCCTACCGGGATTGCGTCATGTGCGCCCTGACGCAGGGCTTCGCTCTTAGTTGGGGGAAGAGGCGAAGATTGCTGCTTTGTGGAAGTCATTTTTACACCTATAATAAATTAAGAAAAGAATAAAAATTAAGGTATGTAAAAAATCGCCCGCAAGCCTGCGGCTGGGGAAGCCTATAATGTCTTACGGGCGATATGTTTTGCTAACACTTAGTGAGGGGAAATCAAGCGTTAAAATATTTTTATTTCAGCAGCTCTTGTGCTACAAGATGGCCCATTTCGGAGGTGGAAACCTTCTTCAGGCCTTCTGCATAGAGGTCAGGAGTGCGGTAGCCCTGCTCCATAACAGCGTCGACAGCAGCCTCCATAGCGTCTGCTGCTGCACCTTGGTTCAGGGAGTAGCGCAGCATCATAGCAACGCTGAGGATGGTTGCCAGCGGATTGGCAATGCCTTGGCCGGCGATGTCCGGTGCGCTGCCGTGAATAGGCTCATACATACCGGTGCCGTCGCCGAGGCTGGCGCTGGGGAGCAGACCAATGCTGCCTGCGATTGTGCTTGCCTCATCGCTAAGAATGTCACCGAAAATATTATTTGTCAAAATAACGTCGAATTGCTTGGGATTGAGCACAAGCTGCATAGCGCAGTTGTCAACGTAGAAGTTGTTGAGCTCGATTTCCGGATATTCCTTAGCCTGCATTTCAGCGACGATTTTGCGCCACATACGGCTGGAGCCGAGTACGTTGGCCTTATCAACGCTGGTTACCTTACCGCGGCGTTTTTTAGCAGCCTCGAAGGCGAAGCGTGCAATGCGTTCTACCTCAGGGCGGGTGTAAAGCTCGACGTCGCTGGCTTCCTCTACGCCGTCAGCGTTGAGGTGCGCTTCAGTATGCTCGCCGAAGTAGATGCCGCCGGTCAGCTCGCGCACGATTAAAAGGTCAGCGCCCTCTGCACGCTCTGTTTTCAACGGGGAAAGGTGTGCGGTGAATTTGGAAACTGTCATCGGACGCAGGTTGCAGTAGAGGCCGAGAGCCTTGCGGATACCCAGCAGGCCTTTTTCCGGACGGATAGACGGTTCCACATTATCCCATTTCGGACCGCCGACAGCGCCGAGCAGGACTGCATCCGCAGCCTTGGCGCTGGCGATGGTTGCCTCCGGCAGAGGTACGCCGGTGGCATCAATAGCGCAGCCGCCGATGAGCTGCTTGTCATATTCAATTTCAAAGCCAAATTTTTTGGCAGCAGCATCGAGAACCTCAACGGCTGCATCAACAATTTCTACGCCAATGCCGTCGCCTGGCAGTAAGCAAATCTTCATTATTTATGCTCTCCTTTGATATAGTTAATCAGACCGCCGCAGTCTGCAATATGCTGAATAAATTCCGGCAGCGGCTTAGTTTTAATGGTAATGTCTTTGTTGAGAATCTTGATTTCGCCCTTGTTGACATCAACGTCAATCTCGTCGCCGGGCTCAATCTTTTCTACATCAGCGCCGATTTCCAGCACCGGCAGGCCAATGTTAATTGCGTTGCGGTAGAAGATGCGGGCGAAGCTGTCAGCGACGATGCATTTTACGCCCTTCACCTTTAAGACTACGGGAGCATGCTCACGCGAGGAGCCGCAGCCGAAGTTTTTGCCGGCTACGATGTAGTCGCCGGGCTGCACGTTGGCAGCGAAGTTGATTTCCAGATTTTCCTTCGCGTCCTCCATAGCGTGCTCTGCTAATTCCTGGAAGTCGGCAATGTTCAGATATCTTGCCGGAATAATAACGTCTGTATCAATGTGGTCGCCATAACGCCAAACCTTGCTCATTTTACTACCTCCTCAGGGCTGGTGATATAACCAGTGATGGCACTGGCAGCAGCGGTATAGGGGCTTGCCAGATAAACTTCGCTGTCGACATGTCCCATACGGCCGCGGAAGTTGCGGTTGGTTGTGGATACTGCACGCTCGCCTGCTGCGAGGATGCCCATGTAGCCGCCGAGGCAGGGACCGCAGGTCGGCGTAGAAACAGCAGCGCCGGCATCAATAAAGGTGTCGATATAGCCGCGGTGCATAGCCTCCTGATAAATCTGCTGGGTTGCCGGAATGATAATCATGCGTACATGGTCGCAGACCTTGTGGCCCTTGAGGATTTCCGCAGCCTGCTCCAAATCCTCCAGACGGCCATTGGTGCAGGAGCCGACAACAACCTGGTCGATTTTGATAGCGTGGCCATCCTTTGCCGGATGTGTATTTTCCGGCAGATGCGGATAAGCAACAACCGGAACAAGCTCATCAAGCTTGATATCGAGCACGCGTGCATATTCAGCGTCCTCGTCAGCCGTAACAGCCTCCCACGCGCGGGTTACACCGCGCTCCTTTAAAAATTCGATGGTTTTTTCATCAACGGGGAAAATGCCGTTTTTGCCGCCGGCCTCGATAGCCATGTTGCAGATGGTCAGGCGGTCAGCCATAGACAGCTCGCTTACGCCCTCGCCGCCAAACTCCAGCGACTGGTAGCGTGCTCCGTCTACGCCAATCATACCGATGATGGTCAAAATAATATCCTTGCCCTTAACATATTTCGGCAGCTTGCCGGTCAAATTGACCTTGATAGCCTGCGGAACCTTGAACCAGGACGTGCCGCTCGCCATCGCGCAGCCGATATCAGTCTGGCCCATGCCCGTGCTCAAAGCATTGAGTGCGCCATACGTGCAGGTGTGGGAGTCAGCACCGATGATGATTTCGCCCGGAGCAACCAGGCCCTTATCCGGCAGCAGTGCATGCTCAATGCCCATCTGGCCTACTTCAAAATAGTTTTTGATTTCGTGCTTGCGAGCGAAGTCGCGCATACGCTTGCACATGGTCGCGGATTTGATATCCTTGCAGGGAGAGAAATGGTCCGGAACCAGCGCAATTTTATTTTTATCAAATACCGGTTTGCCAATTTTTTCAAATTCGTTGATGGCCGGAGGACCGGTGATATCGTTAGCTAATACTAAATCTACCTGCGAAACGAGCAGGTCGCCGGCGCTTACGCTGTCGCGATGAGCGTGTTTGGCTAATATTTTTTGCGTCATTGTCATTCCCATGAGTTTTAACCTTCTTTCTTAACTGGCCGCTGATAAAGCAGCATCTGCTTCAGAATGCCTCCTAGGAGTATTATGCATACGCCGTCGTCGGCATTCTTTGCATCTGCTACTTTCTGAGCGGCCTGCGATTGATTTTGTGTTAGAAAGAGTATACCTAGAAATAAAAAACAGCCCCTATCTGCGCTTGCAGATAGGGGCGAAATTTTTCGCGGTACCACCCTAAGTTGTACTT
>OQVS01000733.1_pt1 | contig 22751 bp, 21 predicted proteins | sample 1691601 | NCBI WGS metagenome assembly OQVS01 (sample SAMN03418268, study PRJEB22391) | human gut metagenome | biome: human-gut; feature: organic feature; material: feces | host: Homo sapiens | place: Tanzania | collected 2013-01
TTCCACCAACCCATTTTTGACAATTGGGCTGGGGAACCGCAACTCCTACAGAGTTGCCGCTGCTTGCGGGCTGGCTGCGCTGCGCCGTCGTGGCGTCCATCATCCCTTACTATGTCCTGCATTGCCCGCGCTGTTGTTTGCTACTCCCTTACTGCTGCTTGCATCGCCCACGTTGCCACCCGCCTCCCGGCGCTTGTCGTGGTCAATCGCCATGCCCGCTCTGCGTTCTGCGCCGTCGCAATTAGACGCAAAAAGCCCGCCATCTTCGCTTGGGCTGCGATGATGGCGGGCTTGAGGGGTATTGGGGTCAGTTTACTTCACGGGAACGAGCCAGAAGGTTACGCTGTAGTCGCCATACTTGAGGCGATACTCGGGCTGGGCTTCAGCCGCGCGTGACCATGAGTCTACACCACCCACTCCGGCTTGCTTCTTGTCGATGCACAGCTCGGTATACTTGGACTTGGGCAACTGGGCGGCGTGGCGCTGCATCTTCTTGTCGCCCTCGTCGAGGTCGGAGATGTTGTAGTGGAGTGCAGAGGCAGAGAAGGGCGCGTCGGCCACAATCTTCAGACCCTTGCCCTCGGTGGTAGTCTGGTTCCACCAGCGTATGCCGGTCTTTGTACCAGTCTCCTGCGGACGTATGTAGGGATAGAACTGCTCGTCGGCGGTCTGAGTATAGATGCCAAGACGCTGAGAAGAGCAGCGGTCGATGTAGTTCTCGTTGGGGCCGAGGCCATAGAAGTGGCTCTGGTCTATCTGGTACGGCATGTCGAGCTTCATACCGAAGCGCATGAGGTTGCCCACCTCTGCACCGGGAGTGGCCTTGAAGTCCTGGGTAACGCGTATCTGTCCGTCGGCACCAATGAGGTAAGACAGAGTAAGTGTTCCCTTGACCTCGGGCATATCATAAACGACCTTAACCGAAGCTGAGTTCTTGCCCTTCTCGACCTCGGTAGACTTGAGGTTGATGACGGGGTTGCGCCAAGCCACGTAGCGACGCTGCAGGTTGGCACCCATATCGTTGTCGGTCACTGCACGCCAGAAGTTGGGCTTCAGCATACCGCCCTCGCCGAGCATAGACACGCCATCGACCTCGTAGCGGTTGATGTAGCTGGTGGCGGGGTCGAACTCTACCACGAAGTTGCTGCCCTGAACGCGCAGAGGAGCACCCTTCTTGTTGGCTACCTTCACCTTGCCCTTGGCTGTGCCGATGAGTCCGTCGGCGTTGAGCTCGGGCTTGGCGTCCTTCTCGGCGATAGCTATCTGGGCGTAAGCCATGGTCTGTCCCTTGGCGATGAGAGGTTCGGCAGTCTTGGTCTTGAAGTCGATGTTGAGCATCACCTCGGCATTGGCGTCGATACCGTCGAACTTGTAGGGCAGAGTGTAAACCACCTTCTGCTGGGGAGCCACATCGAGGTTGGCTATCTCGCCCTGCTGTACGGCCTTGCCATTGGCGAGGAGAGTCCAGCACAACTTGTAGTTGTCGATGTTGCGGAAGAAGTTCTCATTGTAAACCTCTATCTTGCCAGCCTTGGCGTCGATGGCCTTTGCCCATACGTTCTGATACTGGTAACCGACCTCGTAGGCATGAGGATTGAGTTTGCGGTCGGGGCTGATGAAGCCATTGTTGTTGAAGTTCTTGTCATCATTGCTGTCCCAGTCGTTGTAGTCGCCGGCATAGGCAAAGATTTCCACACCGTTGGCATCTTTCTTGCGGAGAGCCTGGTCTACGAAGTCCCAGATGAAACCACCCTGGTACTTGGGGTACTTGCGGATGAGGTCCCAGTACTCCTTGAAGTTGCCCTGGCTGTTGCCCATAGCGTGGGCATACTCACACTGGAAGAAAGGCTTCTTGGCCTTCTCGTCGGTGCGCTTGCAGTACTCCTCGCTATCCTTTAGGCCGAGGTACATGGGGCAGTAGAAGTCGGAGTCGGAGTTCCAGCGGCCGCGCTCCCAATGTATAGGGCGGCTGGGGTCGAACTCCTTGACCCATTTATAGGCATTCTCGAAGTTCACACTCTCTGCCGTCTCGTTGCCGAGTGACCAGATGATGACGCTGGGATGGTTGAAATACATGTGAACGTTATGCTCATTGCGCTCCATTATCTGTTTGGCGTACTCGGGCTTACGAGAGAAAGCGGTCTCTTCGTAGCCAAGACCGTGGCTCTCCTGATTGGCCTCGGCGAGGACATAGATACCGTACTCGTCGCAGAGGTCGTAGAAGCGGGGGTCAGAAGGATAGTGACAGGTGCGGACAGCATTGATGTTGAGTTGCTTCATAATCTTGATGTCCTGCAGCATGCGCTCCACGCTTACCACGTAGCCGCCGTCGGGGTCAATCTCGTGACGGTTGGCGCCCTTGAGGAGAATGGGCTGGCCATTGACCAGCATCTGCGAGTTCTTGATTTCTATCTTGCGGAAGCCCACCTTCTGGGTGAGGACCTCTGTCACCTTGTCGCCGTTCTTGACTGTGGCCACGAGGGTGAAGAGGTAAGGAGTCTCGGCAGTCCACTTCTTGACATTGCGCAGCGAGAAGCGGATGGTGCCGTAGTCGTGGCGCTTGAAGTCGGCAGTGCTCTTGGCCACGGTGATGCCGTTGGCGTTGAGCAGCTCGAAGTCGATGACAGGGCGTCCGGTCACGTCGACCTTGACCTCGAGGGTGCCGTCCTTGTAGTCATTGATGAGGTCGGGGGTAATTCTGAGGTCGTCGATATGCACTCCGGCGTCGCGGGCGTAAAGGTAGCTCTCGCGGGCCACACCGCTGAGGCGCCAGAAGTCCTGGTCTTCGGAGTAAGAACCGTCACACCAGCGGAATGTCTGGAATGAAATGAGGTTGTCACCCTTATGGATGTAAGGGGTAATGTCGAACTCGGCAGCCACCTTGGAGTCCTCGCTGTAGCCCACGAAGCGTCCGTTGACATAGAGGTACATGTTGGAAGTGACAGAACCGAAGTGGGCTATCACCTGCTTGCCGTCCCAGTTGGCAGGGATGGTGATGATGCGGCGGTAGGAACCCACGTGGTTGCGCTCGTTGGGGGTATAGGGCGGGTTGTTCTTGAAATGGCCGCGCCAGACATATCCCACGTTGATATAGGCAGGGTCGCCATATCCCTGGAGCTCCCACATGCCGGGAACGTTGATTTCGCCCCATGTGCTGTCGTCGAGGTCGGTCTTGTAGAAGTCGGTAGGACGCTGGTCGGCGTTCTCTACAAACTTGAACTTCCACTTGCCGTCGAGCGAGAGGAAATTGGACGACTCGGTCTTGACGCCCTTGAGCGCCAGGTCACGGTTCTCATACGCGAAGAACTGGGTGTGCAATGGGAAACGGTTTACCGCGTTTACCTGCAAGTCTTGCCATTCAGTGAAAGTGGGCGTCACGTCGGCCGCCGACACTGAAAGAGTTGCTGCAAGTGCCAATAAAAGGAATGGATTTCTCATGTAATTATTGTTAATTTAGTGATAATGCATAGGCAGATATGGCAAAGATAAGCAAAAACAATGGTAACTTTGCACATAAATGGTTATAAAATGCAAAATCCCTATATTAAACAGTATCCCGACCTCATGAACGGGAAGAAAATCATGTATATTCATGGTTTTATGTCATCAGCACAGAGTGGAACGGTATCAATCCTGCAGACACTGTTACCCAATGCGACGGTGGTGGCGGACGACATTCCGCTGGACCCGGTCGAAGCGGTGACGATGTTGCAGGAAATGGCTCGCCGGGAGACCCCCGACCTCATCATAGGCACCTCGATGGGCGGCATGTATGCCGAGATGCTGCACGGCTATGACCGCATACTGGTCAACCCCGCACTGGAGATGGGGCAGACCATGCAGAAGAGCAACATGATGGGCAAACAGGTGTTTCAGAATCCACGTCGGGACGGCGTGCAGGAAGTGGTGGTGACCAAGGCTCTGGTCAAGGAGTATGCCGACATTACCACCCGCTGCTTTGCGGCGGTCGATGCCGACGAGCAACGGCGTGTGTATGGACTCTTTGGCGACAAGGACCCGGTGGTGCATACCTTCGACCTCTTCCACAGCCATTATCCTCAGGCTATCCGCTTCCACGGCGAGCACCGACTGATAGAAAAGGTGGTGCACAGGTATCTGATACCGGTGATAAGGTGGATAGACGACCGGCAGGAGGGCCGCACGCGTCCCGTGGTGCTGATAGACAGTTCGACCATGAGAGACAGCTATCTCAACGCGACATCAAGTATGCACAAGGCGTTTGAGATGCTCATCGAGAAATACGATGTAAGGATAGTGGCGCCGGCTCCCACCGACCACCCCGAACAGATAACCGAGATGGGGGCATGGATAGACGACGCGCTCTCGGCTCCGGCGTGGAACAGGGTAATCTATACCAACGACCCGCAGCTCATCTGTGCCGACTACCTGATAAGCGACCGCGATGTGGACGACTTTATGGGTACCGTCATCTGTTGGGGCAGCGACAAGTTCAAGACCTGGGAAGAAATCATCGGTTATTTCGAACTGCTGGGTGGCCAGTAGCGGGGTAGGGGTGAATTGGGAGGCCGTGTCATTCATCAGTCTTCTGCAGCGCCTGGCGTATATCGTCCTTGTCGCTGGTGAAGACATGGTTGAAGGCACCCACCGAGACCACGCGGGTGGTTCCGTCGAAGGTGATGCGGCCTACGCTGAACAGCAGATAGTTGCTTACCTCCAGCGAATTGTCCAGATAGACTTCTGCCACTTTGCTCACGAAGAGCGAACCTAAAAAGCCCATCACGATACCGTCGTCATGGCGTTGGGAAAGGGTCTCGTTCACATAGCCCGAAACCGCAGAACAGATGGCCTCGGTATGGGCTTTCTTGTCGGGGCAGGTAAGCGCCATCAGCAAGATGACAAATAGGGTGATGACCAGGGCAAATATCTTTTTCATCATAATCTTGATATGTTTAAGGGTTGGTTCTCTCCAGACTGAGTTGAGCCAGATAGTCGTAGTGGTCGCCTTCGGCCACGAGCCGACAGTCGAGGCCCGCCTCACGGGCTGCGGCGCTGAGCAGCGGATAGTCGACATAGAGCCAGTCGAACGGTAGGCCCTCGACACGGTCATACCGCATCTGATAGTCGACCTCTCCATAGTATTTGCCGGACAGGTCGATGTCCATACTGCCATCTTCATCCTGATAGACATAACTCAGGTCGCTCGAGTCGATGAGTATCTGTCCGCCCGGGGCAAGCAGACTCGCTACGCGACGCAACAGCCCGCCCAGTCCGCTCATCTTGCCGGCTATGCCCGTGCCGTTCATCAGCATGAGGATGGTGTCGAAACCTCCGCCGAGGCGTGGGTCGAAGAGGTTGATGCACTCCACATCAGCGATGCCGCGCCGGCGCATGGCATCGCAACTCAGGGGCGACACGTCGATAGCCTTGACGCTCACACCGCGCTGCTGCAGCGCCAGGGCGTGGCATCCGGCTCCGGCTCCCACATCGAGCGTGGTGCCGCGGGTCATCTCCAGCGCCTTTAGCTCCAACGGCGGCATGCTGTCGGTGGTGCGGAAGAGATAGTCTACCGGCATCTCGTCGTCGTCAAACATCGATGACATCACGGTGAGCGTCTTGGCTCGGCCCGTGGTGAGATAGTCGAGGATGGCTGCGCCCATAGGGTCGCGCTTGGGGTCAAGGGTTCGGGTATCGATGGTCATCAGGATGGTATAAAAAATCGGCATACCGGCTGCGATGTACTCTGCCGCCGATATGCCTTGTCATGAAAAATTCTATCTTTATGGATGCGATTAGAGAATACGACCTACGATGCGGAAGTTGAGTACTGGATAAACCGTAGCCTTACTCAGATACTTCAGCACTTCGCCGGTATCGCTGTTGGTGTCGGCCTTGGTCAGCTTGTGGTCGCGCAGATAAACCTCGGGGGTACCCCAGAACTGCACACCCATGTCGAAGTTGAAGGCGAAGCGATGCTTGGCGGGAACGGCACGGCCGAAGCCTACGCCCAGATAAGGACGGAAGGCGGCAACCTTGAGTGTAGCGTCTACGTTACCACGCTCGTCGGGGGTAAGCAGGTAGTCGCCCAGGTCAAGACCTATCTTCTGGCCGTCGGGGCGAGTGGCGTTGAGTCTGTTGATATCCATCAGCACGCCGTCCTTGGTATTCTTTAGGGTAATTATCTTGTCGGAACCCAGGTAGGCACCTGCGGTAACGTGGAATGCACTCGTCTTGAATGGGTAGACATCGAAGAGCAGATGGCCGGTGGTGAGCGACGACTTGCCTTCCACCTCGAAAGAGCGGGGGCCATTGTAACTTGCAGGGATTTCACCGTCGAGGTCGAGGTCGGTCTTGACTTTGATCTGCGGGAAGATGTTTACACCACCGCGTACGGTCACGTAGGGAGTGATGGGGGCTGCAGCCTCGATGCTGATACCGGTAAGGCCGACACCGACGCCCACACTGAGATGGTTGAAGATTCCATGGTCATCTACAGCACTTTCCTGGGCTGAGAGTTGGCTGAAGCTCATCATCGCCATAGCCAACAGTAGCATAACTTTTCTCATTGTTAATTTAGTTTTAGTTTATGTTAATATAATGTTGATGATTGCAAATATAATAAAAATCTCTTTACCCACCGCAGTTTATGATAAAAAAATGAGAAACAACCGTGTTTTTGTTACCGTTTACTGCGCGTCAGCCCTATAAACCCCGCTCAGCGGCCACTTTTGCTACAATGATTCTGAAGTTTATCCACAGAAAAGGCTGGACCCCGTGAGTGGAATCCAGCCTGCTTTATAGTATGGTAACCGATGTCGCCAGCGTCGCCTCGATGATGACAAGGCTCCCGAAACCATCCGGCTACATCATCTCCTTTATTTCCTGAATCGTCATGTCCACTACCTCAGCCACCTCGTCAGCCTCCATGCCGCGGCGCAGCATCTTGCGGGCTATCTCGACCTTTCTGCGCTTAATGCCCTCGGCCAATCCTTCAGCCAATCCCTTGGCATAGCCATCCTTCTTGGCAGTGTTGATGATGTCGCAATCGGTATACATCTACAATATCTTCTTTATATCCTGGACCGTCATGTTAGTCAACTCAGCTACCTCTTCGACAGCCATGCCTCGCTGCAGCATCTTGCGGGCTATCTCGACCTTGCTGAACTCAATGCCCTCAGCGCGTCCCTCGGCAATGCCCTCAGCGCGTCCCTCAGCATGTCCCTCAGCACGTCCCTCTGCAAAGCTATCCTTCTTGGCTGTGTTGATGGCGTTGATGATGTCGCGATAGGCATTCACACTATCTTCGTACAGCATCCTGTCCTGCGCATTGAACTTGGAAACTTCAGCCTGTTCAAACAGCCTTGTGAACACACGCTCCTGAAGGGCAGCGGGACGCTCCATAAGCACAGAGAGGTTCTTGAGCACAAACATCCATTTGTCGTACATCGTGACGAGCTGGTCTTCGGTCTTGTCAAACTTGGGAATCTCTACATATATATAAGTGAGCTTGTCATAGAACACCTTCTTGGTGTCGACCTCCATAAGTTTAACCTCATGATGCCAATGCTGCGCTTCCTCCAGACCTTCTGCGAAATTGAAATTCAGCAAACCGATGGTATAAACCGAACTGAGATGGAAGTCCCAGTTACCTCCACGCTGAGCCTGCTCACGGATAGGGAAGGTGGAGTAATAGATGGTGCGGTCTTTGAAGAACTCCTGATACACATTCTGCATCTCGACGATAAACTTCTCGCCCTTCTGGTTCTCGCAATAGACATCAAAGATGGCGCGCCGGGCATCAGCACGGTCGCCCAACTGCTCAGAGTTGAGGTAAGTCACATCCTTAACATCCTGTTCGCCACGAAACAATGCGTTGAGGAAACTTATCAGCAACTCCTTGTTGAACTCGGAGCCGAAAAGGCGTTTGAAACCGAAATCAGTATGCGGGTTGATGTATCTTTCTGTCATAACAATATATTGAGAAACAATGACTATATCTGCAAAGTTAAGAAATAAAATCAGAAACGTAACTGTTTTGTCAGTTTTTTTCGTCATCCATAACAAATAAACGATAGTTGGCGCGGCGGCGGGACAACTCCCCTGCAACCAAAAAAGCCAATATCCTCTGCCAGTGGCGGATATTGGCTTGTTGGGGTCAATACTCAGTCTTGCTGTCGCTCTCTCTCCATGCCTCAAAGGCTTTCTTGGCTTCATCGGGCAGCAGGATGCGCATGGGCTTGTGGCGGTCTGCCGGAGCGAGGGCTATCTCCTGATAGATGAAGTCGTCGTCGAAGCCTATTGCGGCAGCGTCCTTGCGGTCGTTGGCATAGTAGATGTGGTCCAGATGTGCCCAATAGATGGCACCGAGACACATGGGGCAAGGCTCGCATGAGGTGTAGATGTCGCAACCACTGAGGTCAAAGGTACCGAGACGCAGCGAGGCGGCGCGGATGGCACTGACTTCGGCATGGGCGGTAGGGTCGTTGTCGAGGGTCACACGGTTGGAAGCCTCGGCCACCACCACGCCGTCGCGGGCTATCACGGCGCCGAAGGGGCCGCCGCCTTTGCGCACGCTTTCTTCGCTCAGGGCGATGGCGCGTCTCATCAGTTCTTCTTTCGTCATAATCGTTCTTGTTATTATTGTTTCCTGCACAAACTTATTCATTTTTTTTGAATTCCCCAAATAATGTGTGTTAAATATCCATCATAGTCCCGCTGCGCGCATCACCAGACTCCACGGCAGAGACCATAACCGCAGCCGTCATACACCCGCTTCGGAGAAAACAAAACCGCAATGCCCTGGTGTGGACATTGCGGTCGGGAGTGTCGTGTATGGTTGCGGGGTCAGAAGCGGCCCTGGTCTTCGAGATAACTGTCCTTGAACCCGAGGAAGTAGAGCACTCCGTCGAGTCCAATCGTATTGATGCTCTGCTCGGCGCTTGCCACCACGCGTGGCTTGGCATGGAAGGCAATACCCAGACCGGCTTCGCTCAGCATGGGCAGGTCGTTGGCACCGTCGCCCACGGCGATGGTCTGCGCCAGGTTTACCTTCTCCACCTGTGCTATGAGCTTCAGCAGTTCGGCCTTGCGTGTGCCGTCTACTATCTCTCCCACATAGCGTCCTGTGAGCTTGTTGTTGTCGTCTATCTCCAGCTCGTTGGCGTAGACATAGTCAATTCCGTATCTGCGCTGGAGGTATTCGCCGAAGTATGTGAAACCACCGCTGAGGATAGCAATCTTGTAACCACATCTCTTGAGTACCGACATGAGACGGTCGGCGCCCTCGGTGATAGGCATCTTCTCGGCTATCTCCTGCATCACGCTTGCGTCGAGGCCCTTGAGCAGTGCCACGCGTCGGGTGAAGCTCTCCTTGAAGTCTATCTCGCCCCTCATGGCACTCTCGGTGATGGCGCGCACCTTGTCGCCCACTCCGGCGCGGTCGGCCAGCTCGTCTATACACTCGGTCTGTATCAGCGTCGAGTCCATATCAAAGCATATCAGTCGGCGCATGCGTCTGTACATGTTGTCCTTTTGGAATGAGAAGTCTATACCCATGTCTGCCGACATGTGCATGAGGTCTCCCTGCATTTCCTTTTGGTCTCTGGGCGTGCCACGTAGCGAGAACTCGATGCAGGCCCTCACGTTGCGGTTGGTCTTCTTGATGCTCTGGCGGCCGGTGAGGCGCAGTATCGAGTCGATGTTGAGCCCCTGCTGCGCGATGATTTTGGTGGCTGCGGCAATCTGCTCTGCGGTGAGCGTCTTGCCTATCAGGGTGAGGATGTAGCGGTTCTTGCCCTGCTTGTTGACCCATGCCTCGTATTCGTCGTCACCTACGGGGGTGAAGGCTATCTGCACCTGCAGTTCGGTGGCCTTGAAGAGCAGTTCCTTCATCACCTGTCCCGACTGGCGCTCGTCTATACGGATGAGGATGCCAAGCGAGAGAGTGGCGTGGATGTCTGCCTGACCGATGTCGAGTATCTGGGCTTTGTGGCGTGCCAGTATCTCTGTGACCATCGCGGTGAGTCCCGGGCGGTCTTGACCGGTAATGTTTACCAGTATCTGTTCAAATTTCTTGTTGTCTTGTTCCATTCTTTGTGTATCTTGATGCACAGGTTGCAAAAGTACTTGTTTTCCTGCTGACTTACAAATTTATGCGCCTAAATCTTTCCTCACTTGTGGCGTACGCGGTTGAGTATGCGTGGGAACATACGGCGCAGCCGCATCAGGTATTCGCCTGTCTTGCTTCCGCCTACTACCATGGTCACAGCCACGATGATGAGCGTCAGACCCACCATGTCGCGCGGGGTGAGGGTCTCTCCGAAGACGAGCACGCCGAAGAAGATGGCTGTCACGGGTTCCAGCGCACCCAGTATGGCGGTGGGTGTAGAGCCAATGCGCTGGATGGCAGCCGTGGTGCAGAGGAAGGAGATGGCGGTGGGGAAAAGCGCCAGCGCCACCACGTCGGCCCACATATACCACTGGCTGGCGGCGGGCATGGTGAAGGGTGTGCCGGTGGCAAAGCGTCCGGCAAAGATTACCGCGCCGAACACCAGCACGTAGAAGGTAATCTTGAGTGTGGGGATTTCGCTCAGCATGGGGCGGTTGGCGCCCACGATGTATATGGCGTAGCTCAGCGACGATGCCATGACCAGAAGCGTGCCCACCAGACTCAGCGTGTCGCCGTCGCTGCCACGATAGAGCAGCCCTATTCCGCTCAGAGCCATCACGATGCAGAGGATGGTGGTGATGGTGAGCCGCTCCTTGAAGAAGAGTGCCATGATGACCGCCACCATGATGGGGTAGACGAAGAGCAGCGTTGAGGCTATGCCTGCCGCCATGTGGTTGTAGCTCTCAAAGAGGGTGAGCGACGAGATGGCCATTATCAGACCCATCGCCACGAGTGGCAGTATCTGGTGCCGGCGTAGTCCGAAACCGCGTCCGCGCATCATCAGCATGGCTGCCAGCATGGGTATGGCGGTCATATAGCGGAAGAAAAGAACCGATTCGGGGTTCATACCTATTTTATATAGGGGCAGGGCGAAGAGGGGATTGGTTCCGTAACTTGCGGCTGCGATGGCGGCCAGAATATAACCTTTAGTAGTGTTGCTAAGCATAGAGATATCTGTTGTGTAGCAGCCCGCAACCGTAGCGGCGGCTCTGTTTGACGGTGCAAAGGTACTAATAATCTATCCATGCCACGCCATGACTGCCCACTTTTTTTATTCCCGTCTGCCAATTGTCTGTTTTCCAACTATGCGAGGGCCTTGCGGCCACCACAATCGTTTGTGGCAAAGCCTCTGCGATATGGTCTCTGCCGATAATCCTTGTTCCCACGACCGGGTTACTCTTCTTGCGGCTCGGCATATCCCTCTCTGCTGCGTATATGGTCCAGGAGTTTTGCGAAGAGCGCGTTCTGGCGCAGCGTAGGTTCGTGTCCGGTAATGATAAGCTGCTTGCGGGCACGCGTGAGCGCCACGTTGAGCTTGCGGTCTATCACCTGGCCGTCTTCCTCCATGCAGTTGGCGGTGAGGAAGTCCAACTGGTAGGCGTGCTGGATGGTAAACGAGTAGACGATAACGTCGCGCTGCGACCCCTGATACCGCTCCACGGTGTCGATGGATATGCGGGTGAGCGGCTCGATGCCCATCTGCTCAATCTCGCGACGTATCATGGCTATCTGGTTGCGGTAGGGCACGATGACGCCCACCGTGCGGTCGGGGTCGAAGCCCTTGCCACAGTAGGAGTATATCCGCCCGACTATCCGGGCTACTATCCTCGCCTCTACGGGGTTGACCTTGTCTGACTGGGTGGGCGAGAGATTGCCGGCCGAGGGGAAGTAGAGCAGGCGGTGATGGTGGAGAAGCGTGTCGAGACCGTCGGCGGCGTGGGGCAGTGGCGTGGGGTAGATGACGTCGGTCTGCTGGTGGGGCAGGGGCACGCACTCCAGCTGCTCGCGACGGTAGAACATCTTGTTGGGGAAACTTGCGATGTCGGGGTGCATGCGTCCCTGACGTCGCAGGATGCCCACAAACTGTGTGCGACCCAATGCCATCTCGCGGCGGTAAAGCCGCTCGAAGAGCGAGTTGCGGCAGTCGGTGAGATGGATGGCTGTGAGCAGCGGGTCGGTGGTCTGCGACAGCGCGGCTGGCTGCTGCACCACTGCCGGGAGCTGCTTGTAGTCGCCCACCATGACAAACTTGTCGATATGGGTGAGCAGCCCCATCAGCGAGGGCTCGAGTATTTGGCTGGCTTCGTCGATGATGGCCAGGGAGAAGCGGCGCAGCGTGAAGAGGGGCGTGCGGCTCTGCAGCGTGGTGGTGGTAGCCACGACCACGCGGGCCGAGAGCAGCGTCTGGCGCACGAGGTCGAGTCTGGGAGTCTCGCCCACGCGCCTGTCGAGCAACTGGTCGCGGAAGCGGGGGTCGCAGGTGTACTCGTTGCCTATGCGCAGATAGTCTATGCCCGCCTCGGTGAGCATGGCGCAGATTTCGTCTACCGCCCTGTTGGTGTACGAGGTGAGCAGCAGCGATGCGTCGGGGTCGCAGAGCGCCTCTTCGACCATGAAGCGCAGCGCCATCGATGTCTTGCCGGTCCCCGGCGGACCCACGAGCAGGAAGAAGTCGTTGGCCTGCTTTACCTTGAGCAGCGTGGCGTCGTAGGTGGGGCTGTAGGGGCGGGTGAGCTGCCGCGAGGTGTCGGCTGTGGGTTCGCGCTGCGACAACAGCAGCTGCCGGCGGTCGCCCGGCGCGTGTATCAGTTCGCTCAGACTGCGCAGATTGGCGGTGAAGGTATTGTCGGAGCCGCTGTGCTCTACGGCATAGGTGCTGTCGGCGAGTATATGTTCGTTCTGCTGGCCGTCGTTGAGGTGCACGGTGATGCTGTGCTGGCTCATCGCCACTATCGAACCCTTGAAGAGGATGGCACCGGTGGGGTTGGGCGTGTCGGTGTAGGCATAGAGATATATCGAGTCGCCCGGGCGGAAGTTGGGCAGGAAGTCCTCGCCCTGGTCGGGCACGTCGAGGCTGACGATGTCCCATCCGCCGCGTCCCTTGCTCTTCTCCTTGCCGGTGATGGTGAGCCCGGTGTAGATGTTGCCCATCTCGCGCTTGGTGGCGAACGGCATATTCCACAGGTCGGCCATGCTGGCACTTACGCCCTCATTACTGCCCACCTTGGCAGCCAGCTGCTCGCGCATCACGAATGTCGCCATGGTGCAGAAGTAGGCGTGCTCTACGGCGCTCATGGTGTGGAGCGGAGTGAGCAGGCGCTGGAGCTGGGGCAGAATGTAGTCGGAGAAGAAGCGGGTAGACAGCTGTCGCTCGTTGATGGTCTCGGGGGTGAGCTGGTCGATGATGCTGCCAAACCCGTCGTGGGCTATGGCGTAGTCTTGCGCCACGATGCGGTTGCGCAGGGCTATAGCCTCGCGGAAGAGGGCCTGGTACTCGTTGACGGCTACCAGTCCGCCAGGCAGGGGATACTTGGAGTAGAGCAGGCGTATGTCGGTCTTGCGGCGGCCCAGCCCGAAGTTCTGGCGCAGCAGCCCTGCATAGAGCAGCAGCTGCACATAGTGGTCCTCCTTCTGGAAGGAGCCATACTGGTTGGCATATCCGCGCTCGATATTGTAGTTGCGGCCCGACTTCTGTTCGACCAGCAGTCGCATGTCGGTGGTCATGAGGTCGATACGGCCCTGGATGCCCAGCCGCTCGCACACGAAGGAAGGTTCGAGGATGGCCCGGTCGCGCCTGTAGGGACGGCGGCGCGAGGCGGGGTCGGGGGCGAAGAGATTGTCTACGATGCCGCACAGATTGTCGACCTGCGCCTTGGCGTCGCTCTTGAATGTGGCTCCGCCGGCAAAGTCGGGGCAGGTGCAGTAGTCGAGCGCCCGCTCGCGGAAATTGGTGCGCAGGGTGTCGAGCCAGTCATAGTCCGTCGGGTGGTTGATGATGTCGTCGAGGGCGCGCCCGGCAAAGTTACCCAGAAGTATGGCATAGGAGTTGGCGGCAGGGCTGAGCCTGTTGGCGACATAGGCGAGGGGATGGTGGCCGTAGTCGGTGAAGCAGCGCGCTATCTGGCTGATGTCGAGCAGATAGTCGGGCTCGACGATGATGAGCCCGGGCTCGAGGTGCTTGCCCTCATGGCAGTCGATGAGGTTGAGCTGCATGCCGCGCTTGAGCAGGGGCTGCAGATAGCTGTGGGCGGTGTAGTCGACGGTGTAGGTGTCGCCCGTGCCTTCTCCGTCGGCATGGACGTGGATAAGCTGGTCGTCATGGTCGGTGACCACGCAGCGCAGATAGCGGCGGTCTATGGTGTGGCTGAGGTCGGTGGGACGCCCCATGACGGGCAGACGGCCCACGAGGGTAGAGGGCACATCGGTGGAGGTGACTGCCGACACGAGCAGAGCCAGCGCGCGCAGGTCGTAGGGCCAGTCGGCGTCGGCGATGGGCTCGGTGCTGTTGGAGTGGCGGCGCATGGTCTGTATTTCCTGCCTGTCGGCAGCGCCCACGGCACGGCTGCGACACAGGTAGTCGACCTGCGAAAACAGGTTGCCAAAGGCCATGCCCGTATCCTTGACTCCCTCATGGCACACCTGCGCCAGGGCGGCGTGCAGACTCCTGTTGCGCACCTCGACGGCATCGTTGTCGAGGTGCGCAAGCGCCTCGACACGCCGGTAAAGCTGCGTGGCTGTATCTGGCATCATGTTCTCTTAGTAGGCAGCACGTGTTAATACGGTGCCATTGCGGTAGTAGATCTGGCCGCCTTCATCGTTCAGGTCGCGCCACTCGTCGCTGGAGCCTACGCGCTGGAAGTGGTGCAGCTTGCCGTCTTCTCCGGTGGCATAGAAGTCATTGCCCTCAGAGAGCTGGCGCTTGGCGTTGGCGGCGGCTTCGAGTTTGTCGCTGCGCACCTTGCCCTGGAGCAGACAGTTGAATATCCACAGCAGTACGACGATGGCCAGTACGGTGAAGCCGCTTATCCACTTGTATATCTCGTGGACGGGCAGCATCCAGTGGAGCTCGGAGCGGTGGGCGCTGGTGGCATAGGCGATGATGATGTTGGGCAGGGCGAGTATCACGTTGATGCCGAAGACGGGTATCAGTGACACGGGCAGCCACATGGCTACCACCACGGTGTTGACCACAATCACCATCAGTATCTCGACTGCAGTGAGCCAGAAGCCCTTGTCGGTATCGCAGGCCTCAGCATCCTTGATGTGGCGGCTCATCATCCAGCAGTTGTAGGCCATGGCGCAGGCCAGAGCCGTGAGCATGATGATGGCGCCCAGACCTTCAAAGAAGCCGGCAAAGAGATTGGCGAAGATGGTCTCGGTCAGCTGGGGCACGCAGAGGCATACCGTGATGACGGCGATGAGGGCCAGCAAGAGATAGTTGCTCACCAGGAGTAGCTTGGGCATCTTCTGGTACTCGGTGCTGATGGTCAGCTCGTCGTCGCAGGTGGTTATCTTGTTCTTCGGACCCAACTCTATCTCGTCGCGCTCGGCAAAGAGCAGGATGGCCATAATCACTGCCAGCACGGTGATGCCCAGGAGCGAGTAGAAGACGGTGCTCTTGTAGACCAGCAGGCTCTTGTTGTGCAGATACTCCTGTACCTTCTCTTGCTGTGGGTCGGGCTGGGGTGCGGGGGTGTAGTCGGGGCTCACGCGCTGGGCTGCCTCGGCCACGGCGTCGGCATTGATGCCGAGAGGGGCGTTGCGCAGGAGGCGTATTTTATACCGCTTGGTGTCGATATTGGCTATGTTCTGCATGATGGGCTCGCCGTCCTTGACCTGCTTGATGACCATAGGCTTGCCCACATTGCCGGCATCATCGAGCGAGTAGTGGCCCTGGGCGTCGACATTGATGAAGCCCTTGACGTGGAGTTCCATAGCGCCGTCGGCAGCGGTGACAATCTGCATGAATGTCAGATTGCGGTTCTCGGAGACGCGCGGGTTCATGACCGCCAGCTGTCTGTCGGCATAGATATACAGCTTGCCGTCGCTCTCCTGTCCGGCGTAGGCATAGGGGTTGTCGTTGTCCAGGTCGATGACTGCCGTGGGCTGCATGGCCTCGGTCTGTGGCTCGATTACTTCTGTGCGGTATTTTACCGCAGGGTGCAACTCGTTGAGAACGGATAGCGCGAGGGCAGCTATCACATAACAGGCAATGTGGATGGTCCACTTCTTAGATGTCTTCATTGTCTATATAATATAAATAGGTGTAATGCGATTGTCAATGTGTGACAAAGGTAAAAATAAAAAACGAGTAATGGGTGCAAAAGAGCACACTTTTTTGTCTGGTCATGACAAGTAGGGAGAAAAAGTGGGTCCGGCAGAGTTTTATACGTATCTCGAGTGCTGTGGATGGACCGATGCCGCCAGCATCTATGCCGCCTACAGCGAGGGCAGGGACTACAACAGATATGCGCTGCGTCTCTTCCTCGATGACTGCAGTCGCCGGGAGGGCCCTGACAACCGCTACACGCGCCACTATGTGGAAAAGGCGCTTGCCCGCGACTCCGACGCCCTGGATGTGCTGGGTTGCATCGACAAGTATGACGAGCAGGGTAAGCCCAACCCCTTCTATGCCGAAGATTACTGTCAGAACCAGACTCCGCAGTTCCTTTTGGAGATGCTGTTCGCATTCCAGTGCAACGACGAACCGCTGATAGACAACCTGCACCAGTTCTTCCTGCACGGGGTGGGGATAGAGCCAGACGCACGGATGGTGAGCATACTCGAGGACTGCCAGCGCCGCATGGCAGAGGTGGAAGAGTATATCGACTGTAAGGACGAGACGGGGCTGAAGATGCTGCTCGCTTCGCCCGAGGATGACTGCAACCACTTCCTCGACATCGTGGAGTCGTGGTGTGGCGACGCGAGGCTCGATTATCTTGGCGTGTTGGTCGTGTCGAGGCTCTACGGCTGTCGTATAGACAATGCCTGCCGGAAGCGGGTGGTAAGGCTCGTCACCCGGTATGCCAAGCGGGGGTGGACCTATGCCTTGGGTGCGCTCTCCTGTCTGGCCGAGGACTGCGGCATTGATGAGGTTGAGGCTGCGATTGCCCGTATATTCACCGAGACGCCATCGCCGCAGGCCTTTGATGACTACCGCGAGGTGCTCGGCAGATATTTTCATCGCAACGACTATCTCGAGACCTGTTTCAAGAACAGCCAGACGCTTGCCCGTATGGACGGCGAGAGCGAAGACGACTCGATGTTTGTCCCTAAGGAAGAGGACGAATTCCCCTTCCGTCACAACGGCTATAGCGGTGACCAATGGTAGCGCCGTGTGGCTGGCTGTGGCGGCGGGATGGGCAAGAGGTTGAGCCACCCCAGCCCCAAGGATATCCGCGACAGCCCCGAGGATACCCGTGACGGTCTCAAGAATATCCGTGACTACTCCAAAAATATCCAAGACAGCCCCGAGGATATCCGTGACGGTCTCAAGAATATCTACGACAGTCCGAGGAAGAGTGGATAGAAGCCCAGCCGCCCTCCCAGCCGCTCCCAGCGTTGTAGCAATCGCCACCAACAGGCAAATCACCATTACAGCCATTCCCTACATTATTATATATATAAGGGCAGTCACTTTATAGTACATTGCAGCCCACTTTGTCGCACCTATTACCCGCTTCGTTCATCCGTTAGCCACTCACATTCCCATGCAGCATCCCATCAGAGTAATTTCGTGACACGCAATACCAGTATCAAGCTCCGCAACAATCATTTCAATTCATGAAATATCCATATCCCTCCTCGCAATAATTCTGAAGATACCCTCGGCGATCGTGAAGGTACCCTCAGGAAGTGTGAAGGTACCCTCGGCGACCGTAAAGATACCCTCGGCGAAAGCGTCGGCATCCTCTGTGAAAACAAAGGGCAAGTCCAGACTTCGCAAGGCTTGCCAGCCATCTCTGGAAATCACAGCCGTCGGCATAGTGATAACCACGAAATGTCCACTCACCAGAGCTAATGCATAGTAAACAAATTGCGCCATCCCATCATTCTTCGTTATATGTATAAAAATAGTCGGGTACGACGGTATGTAAACTGTTTGGGTTCGGTTTGTGATGAGAAAATTTATATGATTTGTAGCTAAACTGGCATAGATAGTTTACAATTGTAAGCAATTAGTAGAAATAAAATGCAAAAAAGTCAATGGTTGTTTTGGTAAAACCGTTTTTTTTTTTAACTTTGAGCGCTTCTTAAGGATAAAGGAACGAATGTTGTATAAGGCTTATGATATCGTTTGTAGTGGTGGTTTGACAGGTAGGAATGTAAAGTATATACATTGTTGCCTTGAATACGATGCAGACTATGCAAATGATAGGCTGTGGGTAAAAAATGATTGTTTCCAAGCAGATGCTTGTGTTCCTGTGCTTCGTTCGCCGCAGATGTTGCACTCGTATCTGGAGGCTTATTATAAACATCTTAAAATGAAATGACCATGAAAAGGAATGTGTTGATTTTAGTGGTGATCCTGCTCAGTATGGTATTCCAAGTGGCTAATGCGCAGTGCGTGGTCAAGGGGAAGGTGGTAGAGCAGGGAACAGGTACTCCCTTGGCTTATACCAATGTGGTGGTATATGCATTGCCAGATACTACTTTCGTGAAAGGTACGACAAGTGGTGATGATGGTAGCTTCGAGATAAGCGATGTTCCCGAAGAGGCTTTGGTGCGTATGTCTATGTTGGGCTATACGAGCAAAGAACGCAGGGTAGTTGGCGGTGGAGACATGGGTGACATCCCCTTGGCGGCAGAGGTGACGGCTTTGAAAGAAGTAGTGGTAAAGGCTGATGCCGTGCGCTTTGACAATAGAGGACTGGTGGCCAATATAGAGCAAACCCCATTGGCCAAGATAGGTTCTCTCAAAGATATGCTCGGGCAGTTGCCTTTCATAACGACCGATGGCAAGGATGTCAAGGTATTCGGGCGAGGTGCTCCTATATATTATGTAGACAACCGGCGTATTCTGCGGCAAGAAGAACTGAAACGAATAGTGCCTTCTCGGATAAAGAAGGTCGAGATAATCATGACACCAGGCCCTGAATATCCGTCGGGGACAGAGTCTGTGATACGTATTACTACTATCAGAAAGCAAGGCGATGGATGGAGTGGTATGCTGTTTGGTCAACTTACGGGGAAGAACCGTGTGGGAGAGGCCGTATTTGCCGACCTTAACTATCGCGTGAAACGATGGGATTGCTTCGGAAATCTTCAGTATGCCCATGCTGCTCAGCATGAACGTAGCGAAGAGCACTTGGCATTTGGCAAGCGCTCTGTAGACAGTCGCAATGATGCCAATAATAAAATGTCACAATTGGGAGGGGCTATGGGTTTCAACTATACATCGGATAATGGTGTGTCGGCCGGCCTTAAGTATGACTATATGTTGCATCCCAAGCAGAATGTTTGTAGAGGTACAGCCCAGACAGAGAGCTTCTATGAAGGCAGTAGGAGATTGGAGCGTAGTTGGAATGCCGACTACTCCATACGGCAGAACTATCATCTGGTCAATGGATACTATCGTCATGAAATGCCCAAACGCAGGTTGTTTCAAGCCGATGTAGACATGCTTCATATCAATGGTCTGTATGGTCAGGACAAGTACTTCGTCAAAGAGAGGAAAACTCTGTTGGAATCAAACCATTTCAACTCGTGGCTGTATGCCGGTAAAGCTGTGTATGGCTTCCCTTTATGGGGAATGGATATGAAGATAGGTGGCGAGGTGTCGCGCACCAGGATTGATGCAGACAATGGCATCGTGGGTACGCTGAAGACAGCTATGAGTAGCAGTAAGAGCGTTTCAGAACAGAACAATTATGCCCTGTTTTGGGATGGCTATGTCAGGCTGAAAGATTTCTCGCTCTCATTGGGTCTTCGAGCAGAACATATCAATTTCAACTATTATTCCAACAACAACTATGATGCTGATGCCAGCTATACGAGTACACTCCTATATCCTTCAGTAGTAGTGGCTTATACCAAAGGCAGCAATCGTGTGTCTCTTTCTTACGATTATAGTGTGGCGCGTCCTACTTATCGACAGCTTAACAATTCTACGAGTTTTGTGTCGGATTATGTTTATGAAGTGGGAAATCCGTTGCTGCGTAGTGCCAATATCCATAAATTGGGTCTGGTGGCCAGTTTCGGCAAACTGAAGATTATGGCAAATGGCCGATTTAGCCGGAATCGTCTGCTCACATCATATTTCCCATTGGAGCAAGTGGACTCCGTGCTGGCTCTGCGTACTATCAATCTGCATACCTATAAAAGCCTGTCGTTTGGGGCTGCTTATGGTTTCCAGTTGGGTGCCTGGCGTCCTACGGTTGAGGCTTCTTACAGTCAGCAGTTCATCACATTCCAAGGCGGAAAGTTCGACAAACCTCTCTATAAAGCATCTGTCAAGAATATGGTGGTGCTGCCCAAGGATACTTATGTATTTTGTAATATTCTGTATTCATCTCTGGCACACGACGGGTTGAATAACAGCCATCAGCAGTTCAGGGTGGATATGAATATATCAAAAGCGTTGGCCAAAAACAAGTGGAATCTGAACTTGTCGGTGACCGACCTCTTTAATACGTACTCCAACCGTAAGTGGATGCAGACTGCCGATGTGCTGAGCTGGAGTGTAGGCAATAATACGATGCGCAAGGTTGAGTTCACGGTAAGTTATAGTTTCAACAATACACGCAGCAAGTTCCGCGGTACCGGTGCGGGTAACGAAGAGCAACGTCGCATGTAGTTGCTAACTTATATAATATAAATAGGTGTTGCCCTCCTGCTGATATTTGGTAAGGTTGAAGAGGCGAAAAAGCTGTGTGTGGCTAAGGAGGCTGCATTCATCTCCAACTATGAAAGTAGTAGAAATGTGAATGTAAATCTCCCTTTCCGCATCAGTCCTTCCCCGACTTCCATCCATAATCTCCGCCCCAAAAACGGGGGCTGCGGAGGGCGTATCTATGGGCTGGAATGGGCTGGAGATAGTGGCGCTGAACGGCGTAAATGCAACAATTTCAGCCGTTTTGTGAAAAAATAGGGCAAAAAACTTGCCCAAGTGACAAAATAGCAGTAATTTTGCAGCCGCTATTATTGGGCGCATGCCCGAAAGCAATAAGTTTAACATAATTAATTAATAAAAACAAGACAATGATTATTGTACCGGTAAAAGATGGTGAGAACATCGAAAGAGCTCTCAAGAAGTTCAAGAGAAAATTCGAAAAGACAGGTGTTATTAAGGAACTCCGCTCTCGTCAGCAGTTTGATAAGCCTTCTGTTTTGAAGCGTCTCAAGATGGAACACGCCATCTACGTACAGAAGCTCCGTCAGGAAGAGGAATAATTTTTCCTCCGAAAATTTGGTAGTTTGAATTAATTTCCGTATATTCGTTGCCGAAAACAGTAATGTAATAGGCGCGATGGCGATGATTGGCGAATTTTTGGACTACTTGCGGTTTGAAAAGAACCGTTCAGAGTTGACTGTTAGCAGTTATGCCGAAGACCTGAAGGCTTTTGAGGCATATTTCAAAAATTTGGACATGCTGCTTTCCTGGGAGACTGTCGATGCCGATGTCATCCGTGGATGGATGGAAAGCATGATGGATAAAGGCAACAGAGCTACTTCTGTTAATCGCAGACTGAGTGCTCTTCGCTCGTTTTACCGTTATGCTCTGGCTCACCAAAAGGTAGCCCGCGACCCGTCGAGGATGATTAAGGGCCCGAAGAAGGCAAAGCCTCTGCCGCAATTTCTGAAAGAAGAGGAGATGGACCGGCTTCTGGATGTTGTGGAGTGGGGTGATGACTTCGAAAGTGTGAGGGCACGGACGATGCTGATGACTTTTTACGAGACAGGCATACGTCTCTCTGAATTGACAGGACTGGACGACACGGCGATAGACTGGGCTAACCATGCTGTCAAAGTGTTGGGAAAGCGCAACAAGCAGCGCATCATCCCTCTGGGTGAGGAACTGGAGCACACCTTATTAATATATATAAGGGTGCGTGATGAGCAGGTCAAGGCTGGTAACGGCGCCCTGTTTGTGACTCGCAAGGGAGAGAGGATGAGCGGTGACCAGGTAAGAAACGAGGTGAAGCGATGCCTGTCGCTTGTATCCACGCTCAGCAAACGGTCGCCCCATGTGCTCCGCCATACCTTCGCTACCGCTATGCTCAATCACGAGGCTGGTCTGGAAAGTGTGAAGAAACTGTTGGGTCATGAGAGCCTCTCTACGACCGAAATTTACACCCATACCACCTTTGAGCAACTCAAGCGAGTATATCAAGAAGCCCATCCAAGGGCGTAACTCTTTAATTAAATAAAAAGGAGGTAATTATGGAAGTTAAGATTCAGTCGATACATTTCGACGCTACCGAGAAGTTACAGGCGTTTGTCGAAAAGAAAATCGCCAAGTTGGAAAAAACTTATGAAGATATTCAGAAAGTAGAGGTGCAATTAAAAGTGGTGAAGCCTGCCACCGCTCTCAACAAGCAAGCCTGCGTGACTGTGGGTGTGACCGGCAAGGACCTTTATGTTGAAAAGACTTGTGACACATTTGAGGAAAGTATTGACCAGTGTGTCGAGAGCCTGAAGGTTCAACTCACCAAATTCAAGGAAAAACAGCGTAGCCATTAAAAAAAACTGCAAAAAGTTTTGGCAATAGAAAAATAATGCGTATCTTTGCAGCCGTTTTACAACACGTCCTAAAAACGAGTCGCTCGGCGGCTGCAAGGATTTGCCTCTTTAGCTCAGTTGGCCAGAGCACGTGATTTGTAAT
>OQVS01000740.1_pt1 | contig 22662 bp, 23 predicted proteins | sample 1691601 | NCBI WGS metagenome assembly OQVS01 (sample SAMN03418268, study PRJEB22391) | human gut metagenome | biome: human-gut; feature: organic feature; material: feces | host: Homo sapiens | place: Tanzania | collected 2013-01
GGGCGACACTCGTGAAGAGGTCTATGAGCAATGAGTACACTGGTTACGAACACGAGGATGATCCTAGTGGAAATTGGTCTAACGTAACAATTAACTAATACGTATAAAACGAGAAGAATGTGTCATCTGGCACATTCTTCTTGCATTATAAGGTGAGTGATAGTACAGAAAAATTTTTAAAGAAAAGCGAGGTATTAATCATGGGAGATCCACACAAAAACAGATGGGGCGGAAAAAATAATTCCTGGGGCAATAATAGAAGAAAGAGTAACAATAAGAATCAACAACGATACGAGCCAACAAAACTGTTTAACATAATAGCAGGTGGTATTGCATTATGGTTTTGTGGCGCAATGGGATGGAGCCTGATAACTTCGACCTATTCAAACATTAAAGACGCAAAAGAAAAGGTGGAGCAGGTACAAGATATTGCGAGTCATGTAGATTCTGCAATAAAAAGTAGAGCAGAAAATACAACCAATGAGGGTACAGCAGATACATCATCAGAGTACAATTACGACATTATTCAAGAAATAGACATTGATGAAGAAGATATAAGGGACATTTTGGATCAACTAACAGAAATGGGGAGTTCAAAAGAAAAAGTTGTAATCGTTGATTATTCTGCATTAGACAATAAGAAATCTTATGAAGATGACATTCTGAGTAGGTTAGGTGACTATGACAGTACAGTAGCATTCGTAGCTTTTGATGATGATACATCTTATACAGAAAATGAAGCAAAAGCAGAACATGATAGAGTAGCAGACTTAATCAAAAATAACACGGATATGCTAGTAGATGCAGGTGTTACAAACTATCAGGCAAGGTTTTTGTATCATGGTTCCCCAAAACAAGATATAGCTGTTTATATAATATACACGAAGTAACCAATGTTATAAGAGGAGGTATCAAAATAATGACAATTGCAAAATGTATTGAGAAACATCGTGATTCTAATGGGAACATCATAGAATATGTTTTGGAGGATAATCAGGGGGTGCGCAGAACAGTTGCAAAAGACCATCTGAAATTAGCAATTACGAACAGACAGATTGCCATAACAAATCTGAAAATTGACAATGCAGGGCGGTTAGTAGATAAAGCACCTGAGGAAATAAAAACATCACCCTGCAATAAATCAGAACAGCCGGTAAGTAATCCAGTACAGCTGCAAGATATATTACAGCGTTTATCAGAATTAGAAAAAAGCAATCAACAATATTATAAAGTGCTCAAAGTAATTTATAATCGCCAAGGTACGGCACAGGCAGAGCATAATAATATAATGCAAATGTTAAATGAAACAGAAGCAGAGAATAGTGCTCCGCAAAGCATAGATGCGAAACTGGATTCCTTAAGAGAATTACTATTGAATAATTCGACATCTATCGAGGAAATGGGAACAAAAGTAAATGAACTGGGAACAGCACTTCAAGAAATATCAACAAGTATAGATAAAGATGATACATCAAGTAAGACTTTTCCGATGGATGGAAAACTGGAGCCGCCTGCGGATAGTTACGATAAATATTGGTATTCTGCATTTTTTGATGAAGAAAGACTTGGGGTGGAAGAGTTAGATACAAATGAGGAAATTAGAAATTTCTTAGGATCAGTAAGTTTTCAGCAATATATTCCAAGTTTACAGTTATCGAATTTCAATATATCAGTTGATTTATTGAATGAATACAAAGAAGAAATAAATAAGGCAAGTATAGAATATTATAGTACAATAGAATTTTATGAAAAACAGTTGAATGATTATGATGGCTGTATTGCCGATTCGCAGTTATTAGCTACGACAATGGATATTCTTTCAAGTAAATTTAAAAATAAAACCCATATTCCACTAGAGGTAATGCCAAGACTTATCAAAGAATATACTGCGGCAATGTGTTCTAATATACCGGGTTTGTATAATATTGGTGACTGCATGAAGGATAAATTATACATACAGTCTGAGAAGAAGTTTACAAAGGGCGAGGCATCAGAATTTTTTAAGAACGTAGAGGGAATCTGGAATTGTGCAGCCAACTTTCTGAATACGGAACAATGGGAAATTAAGTTATATGTGATACAGACATTGAACCACCTATATATGAATACATACAGTGTCGGACAAAAAGGGGTGGGAGATAAAGGAACTATTACTAATGTGATAGAGAACAATAATGGAAATGCAGTAGCAAGGACAGACACTTCATTATTTGGTAGAGAAGCAAATAGACTGGTTGAAAATTCCTTAACAGAGATTTTTAAAGAATATGAGGCACGCAATAATTTCCGAGACACACAGCTTGAATACATAAAGCAAGTATATGATAGATTTGTCGTAGCCTATTTTGCAGGAAAACAGTTAATGAAGAAATATAATAAAATTCCGTTCGTAGAAAGAACTGCATCAAAAATCAATGGTGCGCTAGTTTATTTGATTTGTATAGGATTATTGTTAACGAACGTGAAAGAGGAAGTTATATGCGGATGGATAAATCAGTTTATCTATGATAATCAAAACAGGCATACCCGAAGATACCAGATAGATTTGCAGGTAGATTTGCAAAGCATATTGCATTAATCGTTCGGAGACTGTCCAAGACATGATAAATAAAATCGAAGAAATTTTCAAATGGACATTCCAATTCCCAGGGATGTCCATTTTTTCTGCCTTTTTATTATAAATATTCAGTTTTTTATTTTTTTAATTATTATTTTTTGAAATGGAGGTTCAGCATGACTATAACGAAGAAAGCGTATCAATCTTTCAAATTAGCAATGCTAAGTTTATTGCTGATGTTTATTTTTTCGGCATATCCGCTCACGGTTCATGCGGATTCTGCGGCAGGAGCGATCATTGACTCCTTGGGCAGAGGTTCTACGGCAGGAACATCAACGATTCAGAAAGGTATTTCCTACACCCGAACTGGTTACCTATGCTATCTGTTAACCAGCGATGGCAATTCCATTCCCGGCATGACCGCCAAAGCATTTGCAACCCCCGGTTGTGTATTGCATGATGGCACATTAAGCATAGCGAAGTCCCGAAAAGGAAATTATACGGCTGATTCATTTGTTGGGGATGCACCATGGGGATGTTCACCTTTTGGTAATAGTGACTCCTATGGAAACGTAACCACGAATGAACCAACAATCAAAGCATGGCTTGCCGAAAAAGATTCTTCTACGGGAAACGCTAACGCTATCGAGTTTGTCAAAAAAACTTGGGGTAGAGATACGGCAGACAAATTTGCAGATGATGAATACGTCCTTGTCATTGAAACAATGGTCAATTTTCAATACAGTGTCCCCGATGGTTCTGCCGGTTCTTCTTCCTCGGGTTCAACCAGCGATGGCATGACATTAGAGCAGGCAAACGCATATATAACAGGTTTGTCAGGTGAGGTATTAGCAGAGGCGGCAAAAAATTCTGGTAGTGCATCAGCTATGATATATGCAAGCCAGTATGAACAGTACTTGACATGGTTTAGAGCGGGGGAGGATATTGAGAACGAGGATGGCACTGTAATGTCTACGACAGAGGTTGGTAGATTATTAACCAATCTTGTAATGAATATGAAACGTTCAATTATAAACGAAATGACAACGAGATATTCCAATGGTTACGTTTTCTCTGTTGGTTCCACCTCCTCAGGTGGTCGTCAATACTTTGGTACCCCCATCCTTGGTACCTTACCGAATGTATTGGATTACAGAACCACCTATATTCCTGAATGTACTTCTAACTGGTTCGCATCCTACACGAACAAGGCAGCAGCCTTTGCAGAGTATATTACGGCAGGAAAGGCAGGAGAGAGAGCAGGGTTTCGTCCATGGACAGGTTCTACGACGGAGAAGTTGACGGATGGACAGGTGAAGGAGTATGGAGTAGGGTTGATGGTAATTTCTGCGCATGACAATATTACCACGGATGCCACTCATACATGGGATGCAGAGAACTGTGGTTCCACCCCAGGCAAGGCACCCGAGTATATTTCCACACCAACTACTTCTTCCTTATCACGTTCCTACACCATCATCAAAGCCTATCGCACCTTGAACACTTCCACCTACATCAATGATGGAGTCTATACCAGGGAGGATACGATAGGAAAGATATTGATAGAGGATGAACCTACCTACACAGTAGTGGATTGGTTTACCACCTCCACCCCCACAGCCACGGTTGGTTTATCGGATGCCACCCGATGGAATGAATCAAAGTCCCATGCCTCGATTATGGAACAAGGTAACTCTTCCCTGGCTTCACCGATTACGTTGCCTTCTGCCCAGAAATATTTGTATGTGTTGCTTGAGTGTACCCACACCTCATCGCCTCCCACCGATGCCAACTACACCCTTCTGGAATAGTCTCTGAACCTTAGAATTTTAATCGTCCAAAACGTATTATTCAGAAATTAAAAATATGTGGTGCCGAAAGGCATTTTTTTTATGCCTGAAATTTGTACCCCATTGTGCAATTTGTATAGCGTACCCGTAATGGTCAGTCCATAGATGCGTGTCTCATCATGTCTCCACACGTAGTCAAAACAGGTTTATTCCGCATACGAAATATCATAAAAAGTTTGTTACTTTTTCAAGGTGACAATCAGAAAAATATATGTATACTCCAAGGTAAGAAGGTGATCAGGAGGATACAAAAATGGAAGCAGAGTTAATTGAACTGGCAATGAAGATCAAGATCAGCCGCAGGCGGACACGGCTGACCACCTACGAAAACATGGAATTGTATACCACGCAGCCTATCAAGCCGGACAAGAAAAAAGAGATCAAGAGAAATATTCCGAGCAACTATGCAGATTTCAATTACTACAACAGAATGAAACAGCGCAGACGGGTTATTGAGGAAATGGTTTATAACAGTTTTGAAGCAGGCAAGATGGTCATGCTGACCCTGACCTTTGACAGTCGCTTACAACCAGAGAAAAAATTTTCAGACTTGTCTATTACCCATAGGGAGTTTAAGAAGTTTATTCAGAGGGTCAACGATCATTATGACCACTTCCTCTATGTGGCAACGTTCAGCCGACAGAAAAACGGCAACTGGCATTACCACATGATCTGCAATTTCCCCACAACGATAGCACCCGGTGAGGTGAGTAAGCTGTGGAAAAATGGCAGTTTCTACATAACGCAGATCGAAACAAACAGTGAAATGGCAACAGTGATCAATTATGTAATTAGTAATATGAACGAATCCACAGCAGAAATGCATGGCAATCATGGCTATCTCTGTTCCAAGGCAATCGAACGGGACAAGGTCATTACTTCGTGGAGGGAAGAGCAGGAGGCAGAGTACCAGCAGGCTTTTGAACGGCTAAAGACAGAGAAAACGAAAATCTTATATGAAACCCGGAACCACTTGGGAGTGCGGGGAGAGAGGGTGGATGAATCCACAGGGGAAATCTATTCTGTCACTCTGCGAGATGAGAAACTTACAAATGCGTTGAAGAATGCCGGTTATGAAAATCTGGACACGGTTTATACGCATCTGTCCTCAGCGGCGGACTTCTCCGACTATTTCGCTCCACTGCAGGCAGCTACCCCGAAGCCCAAGAAATTCAAAAGAGATGCCACCTCAAAAGGCAAAAAGTAGATAATATAACATCTGTGCTTTCAACAACTTCGTTTTCAACATTGTTTTCTCTTGTAAAGGAAAAGTCCCTTACATGGTACAACACTTTATTGTGAATAGAAAATAAAAAAGGAGTTAAGCAAGATGGACAAGAAAATATTTTATATCAGACGAAGCAACAAAGGACTGGGTGCAATATTATCCAGCAGGCATCCCCGGACAGTGATCGTCTATGCGCAGAGTCCCTACGCAACGAGGAAACAGAACCGCTGGCTGGAGAGAAAGCTGTTGGCAGTTTACAAACGATATTATTACAGAGTATTGATAGAGAGCAGAGGGGAGTTCTGGTACGAACCCTATGATCCCTTGAAAGTACGCTACCCGGAAGAGGAGGACTGAGAAGATGGCACAGAACACCACAAGCAACAGAGGATACGATGACACTGTATATATTCCCAGACAACAGCGTCTGCGTCCCATGATTTTAACGAGGAAAGTACAGCAGTTTTATCTGGTTTACCTGTGTTTCCCCGATGGCAGCGAAATGCAGATTGCCGCTTATATGATGCCAAACGATGGCAACTGGAGGGCGAATGATGCCTTTTATGACAGTCTGGTACAGATTTACAAAAAGCGGATCAGAGGTCTTTCATAACAATGCTTTCCCGGCAAGCCATGGTGCAGTAGTTCCATTTCTGTACCATGGCTTTTTTCTTTCAACACTTCTCAAACATAAATTTTTTTATATTAAAATCCAATTTTCAAAATTTAATATAAATAACTGTCAAATGAGAAAAACAGCAATTCCGATAAAAAATATTTTTGTGAAAAAAACAGGAAAATTCCTGAAAAAAGTTAGGTGTGCGGAGAAAAAGAAAAGTCAGTGTCTGAAAAATCCGTTTATCACCTTTTCCCGACTGGTTAGTAATTTCCCCACCCATCAACACCTACACCCATCTACCATGTGATTTTCCAACCTCAGACAAAGCAAAAAACAGTAATAAAGCATTTCAGAAAAATATTTTCAAGTTTTCCACGCAGCATTTCCATGAATCCACCAGCACCATCCGAACAAGTGGTGAAAGCACTGTGAACCACAGGAGCCAATCTGTCATGTGACCCGACATTCTCATTTTTGGAAGTAGTAGACCATTTTCAGACTGGTTGTTAGTTTTCTAAAGCGCAATAGTCACTTATTTTCCTCCGCACTGACCTTTTTTCAATTTTCACCCCGACACGTTCATCGATTTAACCACAGCGTTCCCCATGATCGCATAGCGTCCCTACCCCAGAACAGTTTATTTCCGAACTACCTTACATCGTCCCCACCGAAGCCATACCCGTAGCAGCAACAGCACACCTTTTGAAAACAGAACACATTTGTATTGGGCGCTAGATTAAATAAATTAAGAGGTATATTTACTTGTTAAATAATTAACGATGCACTGCTATGAAAGAATAAAAACATTCGGAAAATAGCGGAAATAATCTTGCATTTTGTGTAGGTCAGCGTTTCAATGGCATACACTGGTAAAAACCTCGTTCGGAGAATGGAATGGCAACTGGATCTGGCGCTAAGAGAGCAGCAAAGAACCGGGAGGTTTCTTTACGGAAGGAAACAGAGGTGCAGTGTGGAATTGTACGGTTACTGTACGAGGACGGAAGTTTATCAGAGAAGGAATATGAGGACATTGTGGAGTTGTTGTATGCAAAAGAAAAAGGAGGAAAACAGAAATGAGCGAGCTTTCAAAATTTCCGCCGCAGACACGGGTGGCAATCTATAACCGGGTGTCTACGGAGAAGAAGGTACAGATGGAGGCACTGGATGTGCAGGTGGCATACACGAGGAAACTGGTGGAGGACAATCACCTTACGATCGTGGATCAGTATATAGAGCCGGAGACCGGCACGGAGGCGGAGCATCGTCTGGAATATCAGCGGATGATTCGGGACATTAAGGCGGATCGGATCGATCTGGTGGTTGTGAAATGTTCGGACAGACTTTGCAGAGATCAGGCGGAATGGCACAATTTTGTGAAACTGCATCTGCAAAAGAAGTTTCAGCTGTATTTTTATCTGGATGACCATATTTATGACCATGAAAGGGACGATATAAAATATTCTGTGCAGGCCATCGTGGATGCGGAGCAGAGTAAGATCACTTCCAAGAAAATCAGAGATATTCACAGCAACAGACAGATCTACGCCACGGGTTCCAAGGCACTGCATATATGCAGACCCTTATACGGCTGGGATCGGAATGTGGAGTTTATCGACGAGAACACCAAGCGTGTCTGGTGGACAGTCAACGAAAAGGAAGCCACAGAACTTCGCTACGCCTTGTCACTGGTGGAGCAGGGGATAGGCTTTTACCGTTTAGCCAACATCATGTATGACCGAGGGGTGCGGAGCAAGGGAACCACAGGGTATCACAAGATGCCCTCTGTGCGTATTGCGGCGAATACATGGAAGAAAATGCTGACCTCTCCGATGTTGCATGGAGACTGCATTTTACATAAGGAAGTCAGCAATTTCTACACCAAGGAGCGTGTGAAACTCCCGCAGGATGACTGGATCTATAAGGAAAACGTCATTCCTCCCATTGTGAGCAGGGAATACCATGAGAAGATCGTTCAGATCATAGATGCAAGGCGGTTCCAGATGGGGTGCTGCAAGGGGCTGGCAGGTACCTACAAATGGAGTAACCGACTGGTTTGTGCGAATTGCAAGAAGCCTTATTACAGAATGCACTACAAACTTAATTCCGAAAAAGTAATCACGTGGAAATGCAGCGAGCAGTTTCAGAGAACCCGAAGCGCCTGTGACAACATGGTGATAGCGGAGAAAGAGTTAGAGAAGCAACTGGCGGCAGCACTGAAAGAAAAATATGCCTACCTTTTCCATATCTCTTCCGGTTTAATCAACGATACGATTCATACCATTGAAAAGGCATTATGCAATTCCGACAATGGAAAAAAACTGAAGGCACTGGAAACCCAGCGTGAACTCCTTTTACGGAATAAGGATGTATTGTTTCATAAGTTAATGAACGGAGTGATTTCCGATGAGGACTTTGGAATCTACAAGGACAGACTGGAAAAGGAACTTCTGGAACTGGAAGAAAAGATAGAGGGACAGAAAGACGGGGAGAAGAGTCTGGCGGATCAGTACCGCCGCTTACAGCAGATCCGGGATACCATAGAAAACAAAAATTATAACGAGCAGGCGATTCTGGAAATTCTCTATGGCTGTGTGGAGGTCATAGAGATTCATAACAACGGGGATATGGATGTCACCATGAGCAAGGAACTGATGCGGAGTAAATTTGAACTATACAGCATTGTGGAATCGGATTACAGTTTATTCCACTTTTCCTTCACCTACAAAAAAGAAACCATCTATGACCGCAACCGGAAAGCCTACAACGAGAAAGTACTGGAACTGATCCGAAGTGAAAAATACATTACGATCCCACAGATGGCGGAGCGGCTGGGGAACACCTACAGCTATACCTGGCACAGTATCCAACAGCTAAAGGAGCAGGGCAGGATCGTTTATATTAAGGAAAAGTTCGAACATAGCGAATGCTATTGGGAGGTGGTAGAGTAGCCAGCACGTTAAAAAAGTGTGCCGCCAACCCGAACTCTGACAGTAGTTCCAGACCCCTTGTAACCCAGCCCTTATCACTGTCGGCCTGCGTCTCGGTGTGGACAATTACTATCATTATTTTGAACAGTTCGGATTAAAACAGCGCACCGGCATCGACCTGCCGGGAGAGGCCGGTACGATCATGCATAAAAAAGAAGACATGGGAAATGTGGAGCTGGCTACCGTGGCTTTCGGCCAATCTTTTCAGATCACGGCGATACAGCTTCTGACTACGGCATCCTCCATTATTAATGGCGGCAGCCGGATCACACCACATTTCGGTATCGAGGCGTTGAACCGGGACGGGGAGGTGGAAGAGACGTTTTCCTATCCGGTACAGACGGGGATCGTATCGGAAGAGACTTCCGCCACGATGCGCCATATTCTGGAAATGGTAGTGGCGGAAGGCTCCGGCAGAAACGGACAGGTGCAGGGCTTCCGTGTCGGAGGAAAGACCGCTACCAGTCAGACCCTGCCCCGTGGCAGTGGACGCTACATTTCGTCCTTTATCGGCTTTGCCCCGGCGGATGATCCACAGGTCATCGCCATAGCTATCATCAATAATCCGCAGGGCGTCTACTACGGTGGACAGGTGGCAGCCCCAATTATAAGACAGTTATATGAAAATATCTTACCCTATCTGGGGTTGGAGAAGACCGAGGAACCAGAGGAGACAGAAGCTTTGGAGGAATGACGGGTGCGGCAGTCTCCCTGTGAGATGTCGAAAACCATGGAAAGAAAAAGGTTCCGGCGGATGAAAATTTGACAAAATCTGCCGTAGACACCCCTTATAATGATTCTGAAGGAGGGGTGTGATGCATTATGAACTCTATTTAGACAGTCTGTTCCTCCTGAATTTTGGGATGAATCTGCTGCTCCTCAGTCTGGTGGATCACAGCACGGGCCACACTGCCACGTGGTACCGGCTGTTTGCGGGAGCAGGAGCCGGGGCAGCATGTTATCTGCTCCCTTTTTTATGGAAGGGGACAGCAATGGGGAAACTGCTGCTTTGTTTCCTGCCGGGGGCATTGGTGATGCTGTTCCTTGCATTTCCCATCCGAAGCCTGGAAAGCCTGTGGGTCTATTTCCGAAAACAGATGCTTGCCACCTTCCTGGTCGGCGGTATTCTGGCAGCATTGCTCCGTGGATTTCCTCTGAGTAGAAAATATCTGCCGGGAATCGGTATGATATTGGGGCTGGGAGCGTTTTCCGGCTGGCTGCTTGTAAGGGGACAGAAAAAGGAGGCGGGGAATGCTGCATACTGTGAAGTGGAGCTACAGGGAGAGACGGGAAAAATGCGCATCTGTGCGCTGGTAGATTCCGGTAATACCCTGACCGAACCAATCAGCGGAGCTCCGGTGTCTGTGCTGGATGCGCAGACATTTTACCGGTTGTGGCCAGAGGGACTGCCGGGATTCCGGGCAATTCCCTATCACAGTGTGGGGAAAAAGAGTGGGATCCTTAAGGGATATCCAGTGCCGCAGATGATGATCATACAGCAAGGTGTGGAACGGGAATACAGAAACGTATATCTGGCAGTGAGTGAGGAGGAGATTGCGGGGGAAGAGATCCCGATGCTGATACCTCCTGCGTTGTTGCAGGAGACTGAAAAAATACGAAAAAAGAAAAAGGGGAAACGGACACGATAGGATAATCTTGCAGAACAAAATAAAAAAATGCCGGACCATCCGGCAGAGCACGATGTGGCAGATAGGAGTAAATATGGTCTTAAAGATAGCAATACCGGGAAAAATGAAGTTTAAAATGATGCGCAGGGAGCCTTATCTGCTGCACCGGAAAGGAGACGTTCATTATATCGGCGGTGCGGAGGTTCTGCCGCCGCCTCTGCCCAGTGAGCAGGAAAATCAGGTGATCGGTGATCTGGGGACGGAATACGAGGATGAGGCGAAAGCCATCCTGATCGAACATAACCTGCGTCTGGTAGTCTACATAGCCAAAAAATTTGACAATACCGGTGTGGGGGTGGAGGATCTGATCTCCATCGGCACCATCGGACTGATCAAGTCTATCAATACCTTCAACCCGGAGAAAAATATCAAGCTGGCAACCTATGCTTCCCGGTGTATTGAAAATGAGATATTGATGTATCTGCGCCGGAACAACAAGACAAAAATGGAAGTCTCCATTGATGAGCCGCTGAATGTGGACTGGGACGGCAATGAACTGTTATTGTCGGATATTCTGGGAACAGATGAGGATGTGATCTATCGTGGCATTGAGAACGAGGTGGAGCGTAAGCTTCTTATGAATGCTGTGAGCAAGCTGTCCAAGCGGGAGAAGACGATCGTCAGACTGCGGTTCGGCCTGGGAACGGTGGACGGACAGGAGATGACCCAGAAAGAAGTGGCGAGTCTTCTTGGCATTTCGCAATCCTATATTTCAAGACTGGAGAAAAAGATCATGCGGCAGCTGAAAAAGGAGATCAGCCTTCATATTTGACTTTGCATTCCGGCGGGATACATGATACTATATAACATGTGCAGAATTGTGAGAGCTGCGTGGCAACAGAGCAGTTCGTGAACCATATAACACAGACAGGACAGTTTTCAGGTAACGGAATCGGAAGTAACAAAAAAGGACAAATACATGATACAGCGTGATGATATATTATCTATGGAATACTTAAAGAAGACGGAATTCACCGGTTGTCACCAGGGAATGCGTTATCGTCTGGAACAGGCAGTGGATCCGGAAGGCGGCAAAAAGCTTCAGGTGACAGTCTGGCCGGAGCCTTTTAACTATTTTAAGACACCGGAGGAGAAAAAACAGAGAGCACTGTTTTCCTTTGACGAGGACGGTGTGGTGGATGCAGTCGGCTGGATGAACGACCGCCTGTTTGAGAATAAGAAGCTGTGGGATGAGGCTCCTTCTCACTGGGACGCTTATCAGGTGTGAAACGGGAATTTTAAGAAACGGATATAGGATGAAGAAAGAATGATTTGGAAATATATAATAAAGGATCTGAACGGCGCCATGAAATATCTGCCTTATGGTGTGATGGCAGGTGCTGTTATGGGACTGATCCTGAATGCAATGAATGCCAGGAGAGAGCGGAAAGGAAAAGAAGCATTTCCTATGGCGGGGCTCATGGCGTTTTCTCTGTACCTTATGATCATACTGGTGATCACATTTTTCTCCAGAGAAGATGGCAGCAGAAGCCGCGCAATAGACCTGCAACTGTTCTCTACCTTGGGGATCAATACGAGGAATAATGCCTTCGTGGTGGAAAACGTACTGCTTTTCATTCCGTATGGGTTTGTATGCCCATGGGCATTTCCCTGGCTCAGGGGATTTTTCAGGAACACCTTTGCGGTCTTTGTGACCAGTCTGGGAGTGGAGACCTTCCAGCTCATTACCGGCAGAGGCTATTTTCAGGTCGATGATATCCTGACCAATGTGCTGGGAGGAATCATTGGATACTGGATGTTTTGGCTGGTGTATCGTACGGTACAGAGAATGCGGGGATCAAGGCCTATGCGGTAAGATATCCCCGCATGGCCTTCAAAGCATTTTTTTCCAGACGGGAGACCTGGGCCTGGGAGATGCCGATCATGTCGGCTACCTCGGTCTGGGTCTTTCCTTCGAAAAAGCGCAGAGAGATGATATGACGCTCTCTGTCGTTCAGACGTTTCATGGCTTCACTGAGGGAGAGATGTTCCACCCACGTCTCTTCCTTATTTTTTTTGTCACTGATCTGATCCATGACGTAGAGAGTGTCACCGCCGTCAGTGTAGACCGGTTCATAGAGACTCATGGGGTTCTGCATGGCATCCAGGGCATAGACGATATCTTCTTTGGAGATGCCCACTTCTGCGGCAATCTCTTCCATGGTGGGCTCTTTCAGATTTTTCCGGGTCAGGGTGTCTCTGGCATAGATTGCTTTATAAGCAGTGTCTTTCAGGGAGCGGGAGACCCGGATTGTGTTGTTATCCCGTAAAAATCTTCTTATTTCTCCGATAATCATTGGAACCGCATAGGTGGAAAATTTTACCCCCAGGGTGGAATCAAAATTGTCGATGGCCTTGATCAGACCGACACAGCCGATCTGGAACAGGTCATCCACATTTTCCGCACTGCCGGAAAAACGTTTGATCACACTCAGAACCAGACGTAAGTTGCCTTCGATGTAGGTCTCTCTGGCAGCAATGTCTCCCTCCCGGATCCTTGCAAAGAGCACTTCTTTGTCCGCTGCTTTCAACAAAGGCAGCTTTGCTGTATTGACACCGCAGATTTCCACTTTTCCCTGTATCATAGAGACCTCCCAAGTTTTCTGAATCGTTTCAGATTTTTGATAACTACAGTATTCACAGGAGAATCAGTGACTATACTGGAAAGAAAGATTTTCCAGTTTTTCCCGAACGGGAAGCGGAGCGGTACCATATAATAAATAGAAAGAAAACGGGAGGAACAGAGTATGCTTTTTTCCGAGTTAAAATGCAAAGATGTGATCAATGTCAGAGACTGTAAAAAGCTGGGGCATGTATGTGATCTGGAGTTCGACGAGTGCAGCGGATGCATCTGTAAGATCATGGTGCCGGGAGGAAATCAGTGGCTGGGATTCCTGCGCTGTGAGCCTGATATTGTCATTCCTTACAAGGATATCCGGCAGATCGGCCCGGACATAATTTTAGTTGACATTAACTGCTGAATCTTCTATAATCTTAACATAAATAACACGTGGTTTTTATAAGGAGGATGCCTATGAAATGTCCGTTCTGCAGCCATGAAAATACCAGAGTCATCGATTCGAGACCGGCGGAAGATAACAACTCCATTCGCCGCCGTCGTGTATGTGATGAATGCGGTAAGCGATTCACCACTTACGAGAAGATTGAGACGATCCCGCTGATCATTATCAAAAAGGATAATAACAGAGAAGCCTATGACCGTGCCAAGATTGAGGCAGGTGTGCTCAGAGCCTGTCATAAACGTCCGGTCAGCGCACAGCAGATCACAACTCTGGTGGATGAGGTGGAGAACGAGATTTTCAATCGGGAAGAACGTGAGATCCCCAGTGGCACCATCGGCGAGCTTGTGATGAACAAGTTAAAGGATCTGGATGCGGTCGCTTATGTGAGATTTGCGTCCGTGTACCGGGAGTTCAAGGATGTGAACACCTTTATGGATGAATTAAAGAGTGTCCTGAATGACAAGAACGACAAGAATCACAACTAAAATCACAACAGGACTTAACTTTTCATAAGATCAGTCGATATTATAGTTGAAAAGAAGATAAAATACCGCATTTGTAACTGTTTACAGGGCAGAGTGACCACCATGAGCAAATAACATGCAGGCATGTTATTCTGAAATGTATTGTAGAGACGATTTGGCGAATGGATTTCTGAATAGTTACAGTAGTTGTGAAATACAGGAAAAGACAAAGGACAAGGAGGTGAGTACATGGGAATCAACGGAATGCAGGATTGCAGCATACATATGCCGGATTACACGAAGCAGCCGGCGAAGACAGTGATCACGGAAGTGCCGCAGCAGGAATCCCATGTAACATCTTCAAAGCAGATAGATATTTCATCAGCAGGGAATACGCAGGCAGCAGAGAAAAAGCCCTCAGCCAATGCGGCGCTGGAGGACATTTCCATTACGTTCCGCAAGCAGGATGATTTCGGATACATCGGCAGGGACAGTGATATTCGTTCTCTGGATGTGGAGAAAGCAATCTCCGATATGCGTAAGGATCAGATCTTACAGCAGTACCAGTACTTTGTGGGAAGCAAGATGGTATTTACAGAATAGTATTCCATTTGAATACATAAGAACGGTTACCTCCGTCTGTCAGGCGTAAGCTTTGGCATCGGAGGTTTTTTTGTGCAAAAGGTTTATGTTATGGCGTTTTCAGGAAGAAACGGTACAGGCAGAAAAAGTAAATTCCGGCCAGCGCCAGCTGGCTTACCAGAATGCCCCACAGATATCCCTGCATACCGATCACGGGAATAGCAAAAAATACGAACAGGAGCCGGATCAGAAGACAGACCACGTTGGAGGCAAAGATCCGCCCCGCCATACCAAGACCCTGCAAAATGCTGGAGAGGGTGGTATCCAGATACAGAAAAGGACAGATGAAGCCCAGAGTCACGATAAAATGACCGGCCAGTTCACTGTGGAACAGTTCCGTTCCCATCCAGTCCCCCAGAAACAGAAAACCACACAGACAGCAGGCACCCATGAGACTGCAATATTTTACGGTGCGAAGGGTGGCGTTTATGACAGCTCCACGGTCTCCTTTGGCATGATTTTCGGAGATAGTGGGCAGGAGAAGCACTGCCACGGAGCTGGTCAGGGCATTGGGGAAAAAGATCATGGGCATGGCCATGCCGGTGAGTACTCCGTATACACTTAAGGCTGTGGTGGTATCATAACCGTAGAGCAGAAGCTTCTGGGGAATGGAGATAGCTTCAATGCTCTGCAAAATATTCAGAACGATACGGTTGGCGGTCAGAGGCAGTGCCATTCCCAACAAATCCCGGTAGACTGTTGCGGAAGGAAAGAGGTTTTGCGGGGAAAGGATCAGGGCATCCGGATACAGGTGTATGTACAGGCAGATCAGAGCGATCAGCATGGAAAGGATTTCGCCTACAACCAGACCTAAGACGGCAGCATTGATGGAAGGGGTGCGCCCCACTGCCAGATCGGCTCCGGTGACGAGAAAAACACAGCCGACCCGGGCCAGCTGTTCCAGAAGCTGCGTGAGAGCAGGGACGGACGCTTTCTTTTTTCCATAGAAATAGCCGTTGATACAGGCGTGCAGAGCGGCGAAGGGAATGGAGAAGGACAGGATCCGCAGCATGGATACGGTACGGGGCTCTTTTAACAGAAAAGTACCGATGGGCTCCGCCAAGAAAAACAAAATGGCATTTGTTACAAGAGACAGGGGTAAGGTGATACTGATCCCGGCCAGCAGCGGCTTTAAATTCCCGGAAGGGCTTTTGGCACTATCCGCCGCCACATATTTCGAAATAGCGGTCTGATATCCGGCGGCGGTAAGGGAAAAGGATAGGGATAATGCCGGACTGAGCAGCTGATAGATGCCCATTCCCTCTTCACCGAAGAGCCTGGACAGATAGATACGGTAGAAAAATCCAATGACGCGGGTGATAAGGCCGGTTGCAGTCAGAATCAGAGTACCGAAGATCAAGGGATGACGTTTGGTATGTTTCATAAGCGGATTTTTGGATCCTTTTGGCTTAAAAGATCTTGCAAAAGTATATTCCGATGACCTTGTTGACAGAACCGTAAAGTGAATGCTATCATGAATAGCAGTAAAATGTGCATGATCAGCTACAAGATATGCAGAAATGAGGCAATATGATATATTTAGATAATGCAGCGACTACGAAAACAGCACCGGAGGTCGTAGATGCGATGCTCCCGTATTTCAGTGAATATTACGGCAATGCCAGCACCATCTACAGTCTGGGTGCCGAGAGTAAAAAGGCTATGGATCATGCCCGCCAGACCATTGCGGACAGCCTGGGAGCGAAGCCGGAAGAAATCTATTTTACCGCCGGCGGTTCCGAATCCGACAACTGGGCGTTAAAAGCCACCGCAGAAGCTTATGCTTCCAAGGGAAAACACATCATCACCACGAAGATCGAGCACCATGCCATTCTCCATACTTGTGAGTATCTGGAGAAAAGAGGTTTTGAGATCACCTATCTGAATGTGGACAGAGACGGACTGATCAGCCTGGACGAGCTGAAGGCAGCCATCCGCCCCGACACCATTCTGATCAGCGTGATGTTTGCCAACAACGAGATCGGGACCATTGAACCTATTGCCGAGATCGGTGAGATCGCAAAGGAGCACGGTGTATTGTTCCATACCGATGCGGTACAGGCTTATGCACAGGTTCCCATCAATGTGGATGAGATGCACATCGATATGCTCAGTGCCAGCGGCCACAAATTAAACGGCCCCAAGGGTATCGGTTTCTTATATATCCGTAAAGGCGTAAAGATCCGTTCTTTTGTACACGGTGGAGCGCAGGAGAGAAGCCGCAGAGCCGGTACGGAGAACATTCCCGGTATCGTGGGACTGGGGGCAGCTGTAGAGCGTGCCATGCGTATCATGGACAGTAAGACCCGCAAGGAGATCGAACTGCGGGATTATCTGATCGGACGGCTGGAGAACGAGATACCTCACTGCTGGCTGAACGGTCACCGTACGAAGAGACTACCGAATAATATCAATTTCTCCTTCCTGTTTATCGAGGGAGAATCCATGCTGATCATGCTGGATATGAAGGGCATCTGCGCTTCCAGCGGTTCCGCATGTACTTCCGGATCCTTAGATCCTTCCCATGTGCTGTTAGCCATCGGCTTAAAGCATGAGGAAGCACACGGCTCCTTACGTCTGACATTGTCTGAGGAAAGCACGAAGGAAGAGATGGATATCGTAGCGGAAGAAGTGAAGAAAATCGTACAGAGACTGCGGGATATGTCTCCTTTATATGAAGATTTTCTGAAAAACCAGAAGAACAACTAAGCAAGAAAGAAGAGGATAACAGATACATGTACAGTGAAAAAGTAATGGATCACTTTCAGAACCCCAGAAATGTCGGGGAGATCGAGGATGCCAGCGGTGTAGGTACCGTGGGCAACGCCAAGTGCGGAGATATTATGAGAATGTTCCTGGATATTGACGAGAATGGGATCATCCGGGAAGCAAAGTTCAAGACTTTCGGCTGCGGTGCTGCCGTAGCTACCAGCTCCATGGCTACCGAACTGGTAAAGGGCAAGACTATCCAGGAAGCTTTGCAGGTAACGAATAAGGCAGTAATGGAGGCTCTGGACGGACTGCCTCCCGTAAAGGTACACTGCTCACTTTTGGCAGAGGAAGCCATCCATGCAGCCCTGTGGGATTATGCGGAGAAGAACCATATCACTATTGAGGGACTGCAGAAGCCCAAGAACGATATCAGTGAGGGCGAAGAAGAGGAAGATTATTAAGATCTATGAAGAAAAAAGTGGTAGTGGGCATGTCCGGAGGCGTGGATTCTTCCGTGGCAGCCATGTTATTGAAGGAACAGGGCTATGACGTGATCGGTGTCACCATGCAGATCTGGCAGGACGAGGAGGAAGCCGCCAAGGAAGCCAATGGCGGATGCTGCGGACTGTCTGCAGTGGATGATGCCAGAAGAGTGGCACAGAGACTGGAGATTCCTTATTATGTCATGAACTTTAAAAAAGAGTTCAAGTGTCATGTCATGGATTATTTTGTGGACGAGTATTTAAGAGGACATACACCGAATCCCTGCATCGCCTGCAACCGGTATGTAAAGTGGGAGTCCCTTCTGCAGAGAAGTCTGGAGATTGGGGCGGATTATATTGCCACGGGACATTATGCGAGGATCGACAGACTGCCAAACGGCCGCTTTGCCATCCGCAATTCCGTCACGGCGGCGAAGGACCAGACCTATGCGCTGTATAATCTGACCCAGGATCAGCTTTCACATACTCTGATGCCGGTGGGAGAATATACCAAGGATGAGATCCGTGCCCTGGCAGAGGAGGCGGGACTTCCGGTGGCACATAAGCCGGACAGCCAGGAGATCTGCTTTGTGCCGGACAATGATTATGCTTCCTTTATTGACAGAGAAGCCGGAGAAAAGGTGCCGGGACCGGGTAATTTTGTCACGGAGGACGGCAGGATTTTAGGTCGGCATAAGGGGATAACTCATTATACCCTGGGGCAGCGCAGAGGATTGGAACTCCCCATGGGAGAGAGGGTGTTTGTTACAGCCATCCGCCCCGAGACCAATGAGGTGGTGATCGGTTCCAACCAGGAACTTTTCACGGACAAAGTATTGTGTGAAAATGTGAATTATATGGCGGTGGAGGATATCACAGAGCCTGTCAGAGTACTGGCGAAGATCCGCTATAATCATAAGGGCGAGCAGGGAACGCTTACAAAACAACCGGATGGCAGAGTACTCTGTACCTTCGATGCACCGGTGCGTGCCGCTACCCCGGGACAGGCTATGGTGTTCTATCAGGACGGGCATGTACTGGGCGGTGGGACCATTGTCCTGTAGGAAAACAGGGATCACTATTTTATAGTAGTGATCCCTTGTTTTATCCTAGTATAACAGTTTTAAATTAACTACCCCATATCACTTGCCTATTTTCCCGATAGCACAGGCTAAAAATCCTCAGCGTAGCTAGGTGTGACAACAACAGCGGGGCGTGCATATATTAGAAGAAAGCTTTTATAATTCACAGGAGAGACTATGGATTATCGATTTTCGTTTCAGAGACCTATGAGAAGAAACAGCTTCTGTTCCATGAAGGGAACAATTGTGGATCTGGTGCCGGCAGGACAGGGAGGCCGCAGAGCCGATGGATGCCTTTTGTTTGCCGCCATCGAGGATACAGACGGCAATACCGTGAACTTTTTTATCAACCCCGATACTTATGTGGTGGACTTTACCACACTGTCTGTGGGAATGATGGCTACGTTCTGGTATCGCAACGATGCACCCATGCCCCTGATCTATCCGCCTCAGTATACTGCAGTGGTAGTGGCAGAAGAGAGAAGCGACAGGTATGTGGATGTGAGCTACTACAACAATTCCCTGGTCAATGAGGAGCAGACATTGCAGTTGAATCTGGATGGCACAGTGGATGTGCGTACCGTGAACAACCAGTATTTCCAGGCGAGTCCCGCAAACCATAATCTGGTGGTCATCTATTCCTCTTCCACGAGAAGCATTCCTGCCCAGACCACGCCGTCTACAGTGGTGGTACTGTGTGACAGAAACTGTGGTTAGGCAGACAAAAGAGGACAGTTGTAGTCCATAGACCTATTGAGATTTTTGCAAAAATGTTATACCATAAAACAATCCCCCATAGAATGATGTCATGGCTGTCTGTGCGCAGTGCAGGCAGTCTGTGAGGGGGGAGATACTTATGATTTTTGCAGGACGAAGGAGAAAATAGGACATTATGGGTGAGAAAAAGCAGATGCGTTCTGAAGTAAAAGGGAATGTGAAAAACAGTATAGGAAGAATTGCATTTGCAGCATTGGCTGTGCTTTTACAGATCGGCTGGATACTGATATTGATGATCAAGCTGTATCAATATTCTTCAGTGATCTCCTTGCTGACCAGTCTGTTTGCACTGCTGGTGGCACTCAGGATTTATGGGAAACATACCAATGCCGCATTTAAGATGCCCTGGATCATTGTAATATTGGCATTTCCTGTGTTCGGTCTGTGTATTTACGGATTGTTCGGACATAAAGAGGCTATGCATAAAATCATCCGGAAATTTGAGGATGTGGATGCACAACTGATTCCCTTAAATCCCCAGGATGAAACAGTGGTAGAACGGCTGGAGGCGGAAGAACCCATGGCTGCCAACCAGTGCTATTATATCTGGAAGTACGGTAACTATCCGGTATATGATGGTACAGATGTGAAATTCTATCCGGAGGCTTATCTGGGATATGAGGAACAGTTACAGGAACTGGAGAAGGCAAAACACTTTATATTCCTGGAGTATCATGCCATAGAGGAGGCAGAGGCTTTTGCACGGCTGAAGGATGTATTGGCAAGAAAGGCTGCCGAGGGCGTGGAAGTCCGTATCCTGTACGACGATGTGGGCTGTATCGGCTTTTTGGATAAAAGCTTTATTGATCGCATGAATGACATCGGTGCACAGTGCCGGGTATTCAACTATGTGGTGCCGTTCTTAAATATTTTCATGAATAACCGTGACCACCGTAAGATCATGATCATCGACGGAAAAGTCGGTTTTACCGGTGGATATAATCTGGCGGATGAGTATTTTAATATCACGCATCCTTACGGCTACTGGAAGGATACCGGTGTGAAGCTGACCGGCAGAGCGGTACAGAGCTTTACCATGATGTTTTTGGAAATGTGGAATGTCATGGGACAGGCCGATACCGATTATGAAAAATATCTGCAGGCATCACAGGATGGTACGGAAGACGGAAATGTGCAGAAGGCGTCCGGCTATGTACAGCCCTATGCGGATTCCCCTCTGGACGGAGAACCGGTGGGTGAGAATATCTACCTGAACCTGATCAAGACAGCGAAAAAACGCCTCTATGTGGCAACTCCCTATCTGATCATCAGTGATGAGATGACGAGAGAGCTGGGACTGGCAGCCAAACGGGGCGTGGATGTGCGTGTATTTACCCCCGGTATTCCGGATAAAAAAATCATCTACGGTGTGACCAGATCTTATTATTCCGGACTGGTGCGCCAGGGGGTGCGGATTTATGAATACACACCGGGATTTTTACACGCAAAACAGATGTTGTGTGATGATGATACCGCAACGGTAGGTACTATCAATATGGATTACCGAAGCCTGTATCACCATTTTGAAAACGGTGTGTGGATGCATGGCTGTGATGCCATCCGGGATATTGAGACGGATTTTGATAAGCTGATACAGGATAGTGAGGAAGTCACCGATAAATACCGGGATGGAAGGAAAAATATGGCAGTGAGAGGCTGGCAGTGTATTATGCGTCTGATCGCACCGTTACTGTAGTGGACGCCTGCCGAGTCAATGCAAAATGAATGTAACGATAAAGAACCGGGACATTTTTCGGATGTGCGGAAAAGTGTTCCGGTTTTGTAATATGGAATTTGTTTTCTGTGGGAGAAGGAGCGGAACGTGAAAATACTGGTCAGTGCCTGCTTGTTGGGTGAGAACTGCAAATATAATGGGAAAAATAATTACTGCGAGCGTGTGGCAAAATATCTGGAAGGGCATGCGGTGATCCCGGTCTGCCCAGAGGTGCTGGGAGGACTTCCGACCCCGAGGGATCCGTCGGAGATCGTGAGCGGCGAGGTCATAAACTGCAAGGGTGTGAGTGTGGACAGGCAGTTCCGGGAAGGCGCAGAGAAGGCACTGCAGATTGCAAAAGAGAATAAAATAGACCTTGCCATTCTGCAGTCCCGAAGTCCCAGCTGCGGCGTAAGGCAGATCTACGATGGAAGCTTTACAGGTAAACTCATTCCCGGACAGGGAGTGTTTGCAAAGCTCCTTTCAGAGAATGACTTCCGGGTGTTGGACTGTGAAGAAATCTGACAGGAATGATGGATAACATAGAAAAGAGGCAAAGCATGGCAAAAATCCTATTGTTTGGACTGAAAAAAGAAAAGAACCGGGCGGTCTGTAAGGCTGCGCAGAAGATCGGGGCAGATGTGACCACGATTGCCCGCAAGGACTATGGACAGAAGATCGGAGCATTGGCAGGGATTAAAGGATTTCCCATGGAAAGAAAATCTTACGAAGGACCGGATTTCGCAACGGAAATGCTGGTGTTTTCTGGAATGATGCCCCAGCAGGTGGATGCATTCCTGGCGGAATATAAGGCAACCGGCTTACCACCGGTTGCCC
>OQVS01000741.1_pt1 | contig 22658 bp, 16 predicted proteins | sample 1691601 | NCBI WGS metagenome assembly OQVS01 (sample SAMN03418268, study PRJEB22391) | human gut metagenome | biome: human-gut; feature: organic feature; material: feces | host: Homo sapiens | place: Tanzania | collected 2013-01
CACCGGAGAAGTTTTTACCGTTCTGTGCCACAGCAGCATCCAGCTTACCGGGCTTGCCCTCTACCACTTCCGATGCCTGTGCCAGCTCCAGTGCTTTCCACATTTCCTCTTCTGTAGCATCCGTTTTGCCCCATTGGAGATTGCTGCGGATCGTTCCCTTGAACAGAACCGCCTTCTGGGGTACGACACCGATACGCCCACGCAGTTCTTCGTCATTCATGGTCTTAATATCTCTGCCTTCTAACAGGATCTCACCCTCTGTTGCCGGGTAGAAGCCGGGAATCAAATTCACCAGGGAGGTCTTACCGGAACCGGTACCTCCGATGATGCCCACGGTATCGCCACGGTTTACGGTGAAGTTCATATCTTGCAAAGTAGGTGCACCGGCTCCCTGATAGGTCAGGGATACATGCTTGAAATTCAGGAAAGGTGCCTTTGGATCTACCTTATCTGCCAGCTTCTGCTCTTGTGTATCCTTCTCCGTATAAGCAGCATCCGCCCCGATTTCAAATACAGAAGCAACACGGTCTGCGCAGGCCAGAGCCTTGGTCATGGTCACGATCAGATTCGCCAGCTTCACCAGCTCTACCAGGATCTGGTTCATATAGTTGATGATCGCCACGACTTCACCCTGGCTTAAGTTGCCGATGTTGACCTGTACCGCACCGGTATAGATCAGGGCAATGATAGCACCGTTTACGATAAGATAGGTCACAGGATTCATGCAGGCACTGATCTTGCCTACGAAGATCTGCATGGCAGACAATGCCTCATTATTCTCCCGGAAACGCTCTTCTTCCTTTGTTTCCTGATGGAACGCACGGATGACACGGACACCGGTCAGATTCTCTCTGGTAATGCCCAGCACCTGATCCAGTTTGGACTGCACCTTTTTGTACAGGGGGATCGTGGATAAAATAATACCGAATACCACAACGGACAATAAAGGAATTGCCACCACAAAGATCAGTGCACATTTCACATCAATAGTAAATGCCATGATCATGGCACCGAATACGATGATCGGGGAACGTAAGAACAGACGTAAGGTCATATTGATACCGGACTGCACCTGGTTCACATCACTGGTCATACGGGTGATCATGGTGGAAGTTCCAGCCTTATCAATATCCGTAAAACTCAGATCCTCAATATGATCAAACAATGCCTGACGCAGCTTGGTAGAAAATCCTACTGCTGCCTTGGCTGCGAAAAACTGCGCCGTAATGGAAGATGCCAGTCCCACCACGCCAAGCAGCAGCAGGAGCAGTCCCATTTTACCGATATAGCCCATGTTCCGGTTGGAAATACCATAGTCGATGATATTCGCCATTACCAGAGGAACCATCAGTTCGAAAAAAGCTTCCAGCAGCTTGAACAACGGTGCCAGTATGGACTCTTTCTTGTAATCCTTCAGATACATCATTAATCGTTTCATAAGATCCTCATTTCTATGCATTGTTCCATGCACTTACCGTGCAGTACACAACTGTTTTTCGTACTTCTACTCCCTTTTACTATTTACCGTTTTCCTTCATCTTACACTTCTGCTGTTCCGTAACAGACCGCCAGAGAATAACCGTCCTCCAGAATCCGTTCCCTGAAACAGATCTGCTTTTCCTGCCATTTCTGTTCGTTGGAGAAATCCTCTCCCACAGCACTGCCGATTCCCTGACCGGTGTATTTGCCGTAGGCCTCTTTTCTGCTCCACAGTCGGTAAAACAATTCCGTACGCTCCTGCTCATCCTTCTCCTGCAGCAGCTCCCATTCTTCCTTTGCAAAAAAACGCTCTGCTGTCCGCTCTTTGTAGGGTACCCATTTTTGGATATCCACTCCCACTTCTCCGTTGCTGACCCCACAGACTACATAGTCTCCGGAATGGGACAGATTAAATTTTTTCGGGAAATTTACAATCTGCGGTTTGCCCTGTTCTCCATATTCATAGGAAAAAGAGAAGGGGGGCTTCTGCAGCACTGCAAGCAGTTCATCCTCTTCCAGGAACAGGATATCGGTATTCTCAACGCCTTCTGTCAGATCCATTGCCATCTTTTGCAGCAACATCCCGGCACCGAGACTGGCTGCTTTTGCTCCGATGCCTTTCAGCCGTTCTGCTTTTTTACACCGCACCGGATCCACGCATTCTGCCGCTTCCCGTAAAAGCTTCCATCTTATCTCATCCTCCCCGGGATGCAGATGCAATACATAAATTCCTACAGCCATATTCTTCTCCTGACAAATTGCCATATCCATCCAATAGAAAGGCTGTCACATGGAAATCATTTCATGCGACAGCCCTTTTATTATTCTTCCGGCTTTGCGGTAATTGCCAGATGCAGTTCGTCTAACTGCTTCTGCTCTACCGTACCCGGTGCTCCCATCATAATGTCCATGGCATTCTTGTTCATGGGGAAAGGAATGATCTCACGGATACTTTCCTCACCACAGATCAGCATGATCATACGGTCTACGCCGGGAGCGATTCCTGCATGAGGGGGGGCTCCGTAGCAGAATGCATTATACATGGCAGGGAACTTAGCCTTCACATCAGCTTCGCCTAAGCCTACCAGTTCGAATGCCTTGATCATAATCTCCGGATCATGGTTTCTCACCGCACCGGAGGACAGCTCTACGCCGTTGCAGACCAGATCGTACTGGTATGCCAGGATCTCCAGTGGATCCTGATTGTTCAGCGCATCCATACCACCCTGGGGCATGGAGAACGGGTTATGACAGAATTCCAGTTCGCCGGACTCTTCCCCGATCTCATACATCGGGAAATCCACGATCCAACAGAACTCGTAACAATCCTTCTTCATATGTTTCTCGCTGGCTGCGCCTAACAGCTTTCTGTAGACACCGGCTGTCTTCTGTGCTTCCAGCTTCTTGCCTGCTGCAAGACCTACGAAGTCACCGTTCTTAAGGCCGAGTGCCTTGATAACTTCTTCCTTGCGGTCCTGTAAGAACTTGGAGATACCGCCTACGAACTCTCCGTTCTCGTCTACACGGAACCAGAAGCCCTTGCGTGCAGTCTGTACCTCTACCTCTGCACAGATCGCATCGATCTGCTTACGGGTAGCGGTGAAATCATCTACTACGATAGCCTTTACGGTCTGACCTTCAAAAGCAGCAAAGCCGCAGCCCTGCATTACTTCCGTGGCATCGGTCAGCACCAGATCAATACGCAGATCCGGCTTATCGGAACCGTACTTGTCCATAGCCTCCAGATAAGGGATCCGTACAAACGGAGCCTTGGAAGCTTCTTTATAAATACCGTATTTCTCAAATACGGGAGGCAGCACCTGCTCTACAATGGAGAACACATCTTCCTGGGAAGCGAATGCCATCTCCATATCTAACTGATAGAATTCTCCGGGAGAACGGTCTGCTCTCGCATCCTCATCACGAAAGCAGGGAGCGATCTGGAAATAACGGTCAAAACCGGAGGCCATCAGAATCTGCTTGAACTGCTGGGGTGCCTGGGGCAGAGCGTAGAACTTGCCGGGATGATTTCTGGCAGGAACCAGATAATCTCTCGCACCTTCCGGAGAAGAACAGGTCAGGATAGGAGTCGTGATCTCCATGAAGTTCAAAGCATACATTCTCTGACGCAGCTCTGCCACGATCTGGCTTCTCATTACGATATTTTTCTTCATGTTCGGATTTCTCAGATCCAGGTAACGGTATTTCAGACGGGCATTTTCGTCTGCATCCTTGGACTGATTGATCTCAAAGGGAAGTGCATTGTAAATACATTTTCCCAGGATCTCGATCTTATCGGGCACTACTTCGATCTCACCGGTGGGCAGATTTGCATTTTTGCTGGAACGCTCTCTTACCACACCTTCCACGGAGATGGTGGACTCCTTGTTGATGCCATCCATGACATTCATCATTTCCTCGGTCTCTACTACCAGCTGGGTGGTTCCGTAGAAATCACGCAGAATGACAAAGCCAAGATTTTTGCTGACTTTTCTCATGTTCTCGAACCAGCCGACCAGTGTAACTCTCTCACCGACGTTACCGATCCGAAGTTCATTACAGTTATGTGTTCTGGACTGAATCATTGCTTTTGCTCCTTCGTCTGTTGCTTTTATCTCTTTAATTCTTCTTTATAGAATTCCACGAATTCTTCGTAGCCTTCCTTATTCAACTGTTCCTTCTGGAACTTCTTGTTCTTGTTCATGCGGGCTACCAGTACCTGGGTACCGTCCTTACGGGCTTCCTGCGCCTGTGCGATCACTTCACACAGTCTTTCACCGCTGACACCCTTTTCGATCAGGTATGCTACCTGCTTCGGTCTCGTGGGCACCTTGAAGCCTCTCTCCATGAGCAGCATGATGATACGCTCGAAGCCGATGGAGAATCCGCAGGCGGGTACATCATTGCCGGTGAATTTTCCTACCATCTTGTCATAACGCCCACCGCCGCCGCAGCTGCCGCCGAATTCCGGCATAGCGATCTCAAAAATGGTTCCGGTATAATAAGACATACCTCTTACCAGAGTGGCATCAAATACGATCTCAAAATCGGAAGCCTTGGTTGCTCTGACGCTGTCCATGATCTCTTTGAGACTTTGGGCGATCTCGGGCTCTAAGAATCCTTCCAAAGTACCTGCCAGATAAGCTACCCCATCCTCGGCACTTTCCAGTCCCTGGAACAGTTCCAGATACTTGTCTACACATGCCTTATCAAAACCGTTCTCCAGAAGTTCAGCTTCCACGCCTTCCAGACCGATCTTATCCATCTTGTCCAAAGTGATGAATACGCTGTCATAGGCCTCTTCGGGGAATCCGCTGTAAGCAGCCATTGCTTTCAGAATACGGCGTTCATTGATACGGATCTGGAAATTTTTAAATCCAAGCTTACCCAGTGTGGTGGTGGTCGCCAGGATCAGCTCGATCTCTGCTAAGTTAGAAGGCTCACCGAGAATATCGATATCACACTGCATGAACTGACGATATCTTCCTCTCTGAGGTCTGTCCGCTCTCCATACATTGCCCATCTGCAATGCTTTAAAAGGAGACGGCAGGGATGCCGCATTGTTGGAATAATAACGTACCAGAGGCACCGTCAGGTCATAACGCAGACCACTGTCCACTACCTCTTCCTCTGTGGCTGCGGCTGCCACGTTCAGTTTCTCGCCGCGCTTTAAGATCTTGAAGATCAGCTTCTCATTGTCGCCGCCCTGCTTACTGCTTAAGTTTGCAATATTTTCCACGCAGGGAGTCTCAATGGAAGTAAAACCGAATTTGCCGTAGGTGTCCTTGATAACGCTGATGACGTAATCGCGGATCTGCATTTCCTCCGGCAGGATATCTTTCATGCCCGTTGTGGGCTTCTTGCTAAGTGCCATGGTTTTCTACCCTTCCGCTCTTGAATTTATATCTTATATATGATACTTTTTTTCCGTTTCTCTGTCAACCCTCCCAGTCCTTGCTTTTACTAGTATAACGTTTTCTAAATAACCACACCATTCACGTAGAATATTTTTCTGAGAGTGCAGGATAAAAAACGTAGGCGTAGCGGGCTACGCTGAGGATTTTTAGCCTGTGCTATCGGGAAAATAGGCAAGTGATATGGGGTAGTTAATTTAAAACTGTTATACTAGAAACAGGTTCCCGGACCATCATAGAAATTCCTACTTTCAGGACACCTGCAAGCACCATGACCCAGATAGGATTCAGCTTCGTCTTCCGAAGCAGCAGCACACAGATTCCAAAGATCACCACCATGCTCCACTCGGTTCCCGTCAGGGAGATTGTCTCCCCACTTCCCCAAAACGCATTTTTAAGGATCAGGATTCCCGCCGATGCGATCATGGCCACCACTGCCGGACGCAGAGATTGTAAGACTCCTTGCAGCAGATCCATGGTCCGGTACTTCAGATACAGCTTTGCAAGGATCGTCACAATGATACAGGACGGCAGGATGCATCCCGCCGTAGCCACAATGGCTCCGGGAATGCCTGCGATCTTCAGACCCACGAAGGTGGCGGAATTCACGGCAATGGGCCCAGGCGTCATCTGTGATATCGTGATCAGATCGGTAAACTCCGACATGGTCAGCCATCCATGAAGCGTTACTACCTGTCCCTGGATCAGAGGCATGGCTGCATAGCCTCCGCCGAAGCTGAACAGTCCGATCTGAAGGAAGCTTAAAAACAATTGCAGATAGATCATTTTCCGGCCCTCCTTTTGGCAAGGAGCGTCCGGGTCACACCCAGCAGTCCACAGGTGATCACGATATAGACCACATTGATCTCCAGAACACAGGCTGCCAGAAAGGCTCCCAGCAGGATCCACAGAGACACCGGATCCTTCTCCTTTACGATGGGAGCACCCATATCATAGGTCACGGAAGCGATCACCGCACCCACTCCGGCCTGCATGCCGGACAACATCTGAGTCACATAGTAATTGCTGCGAAAGGCATTGTAGCAGACAGAGATCGCCGTTATGATCACGAAGGGCGGCAGGACCGTACCAAGGATCGACACCAGTGCGCCAGAAATCCCTGCCAGCTTATATCCTACGACGATGGACCCATTGACCGCAATGGCTCCGGGAGCGGACTGGGCAATGGCCACCAGATCCAGCATTTCCTTCTCCTCGATCCAGTGGTATTCGTCTACGAATTTTTTCTTCATCAGCGTGACAATAACATAACCGCCTCCGAAGGTAAATGCGCTCAGATACAGCGTGGATATGAAAATTTTCCACAATACCTTTCCCCGGGATTCTTTTTCCGCTTCCCTGCTTTTCATACTATTTTGCTCCATTCTTTCTGCCGGTACCTTCCTGTAACGTGCCCTCAATATTTTTCCCTGCTGCATACAAATACCCCAGTAATATCGGAAATAACTCAAACAATATCAAATAGTAACGAATATCCGATACCGGTCCACACATACAGGTTCCCACCACCAGTAATGTCATTAAAAACGAAATACCTGCAGGTCTGTCCTTGCACCACCAGGCATAGAACGTACTGATGAGCAACATGGTAAACATCGTTCCGGTCACACAGAACAATCTTAAAACCGGCCATTTCGCATAACTGTCTTCCGACATTGCTACATAAAAATTATAAACCTGTGGTACTTTGGGTCTTGCATACTCTTCATTCCAGTCGGACATGACAAAATAACGATTCATTTTCATATCATGTAATCTTGTTAATGGATACCAGGCCTGATACGTATTATCCAAAAAAGATTCTATGTAACACATGGGATACTGCAGTCCCTTTTTGATCCAGAATTTGATCGCCTTTCCTTTATCCGCCATGATCACATCCAGATGACGCCAGAACGCAGTCTTGATCTCGTCTGCAATGATAGGATTATACATTTCAAAATTCCCCGGATCAATGCAGGTATAGAGATACTCCAATTCCTCCCTGGTGAATGCTTCCTCTCCTTTATCTACATATACCCTGGCAATCTGCTGAAATGGTACACTCAGTGCTTCCGCCGCACTTCCCGGTGCTGCATCCACAGCGATCATCAGCCCCTTATTCAGTAGGAAAGGCATAATTATCATAAAAATCCAGAACAAAATCTGCTGTTTTCTCCGATATGATACCAGGATTACCGCAAACACTGCTGCAAAAGGCAGTGCATATACAATATTATTACGAAGCAGACAGGCTGCACACAACAGAATGCCGGTAATGATCCATTGTTTTCCGGTCGGTTCTCTCCCGGCATCCAATTCTGCATATATCTGGTAAATCTTCAGTACAGCCACCAGCAGAAAAGCATAGCAGGTAACATCTTTGGTAGTACTCATGGCATACATCGCCACCGGCGGACATAATATGTAGAACGCCTCCGACAGTATCACCAGAATTCTGTTTCCGGTCTTCCGATACATAAAAACAATACCATAGCTGAAACAGGAAGCACAAATTGCCATCTGTACCGCATTGTATAAAAACACTCCGAAAGTGAGATCAACACTCCGCAGATGATATCCAATAGTGATGATCCCTCCGCCCACAATCGTATGCAGCAATGGATGATGCGCATTAAACGGTACTTCCGGATACATGATCTGCGGCAGCTGATTACCCATATCATAATTGTAGAAACCCGGATAGCAACAGATCAACAGGATCAGATAACAGCCATACAGAATCCCTCCTGTCAGAAGCCACTGCTGCCAACTCTTCCATGCAGACTCCGGTTTTTCTTTTTTCCCTCGATTATTCAGCCGGCTGTATCCAAAATGCAGCAATCCTGTAAAGAAAGAAAACAACACCGTAAACGCACACACACAGCCTGCACCCGATAACTGTCCGACCTTTCTCCATATCCCGGCCTGCAGTAAAAAGGTATCGTATTTCATGCTGCTCTGCCAGCCATACACTGCCATAAATGCCAGTATGCCGCCAAGAATGCCCGTAATGATCCATTCTCTGTACTTTTTCTTCATAACCTTTGTTTTCCCTTTCCTGTATCTGTCGTTTTTACACAGCCTTTTCCAGATCAGCATCCTGCCCCGCTTCTTCCTCTATCATGATTTTTTCGATTTTTTCCACACACATCACGCACAAAATCATCTGTGCATAAGTAAAAAATACTGTCGGTGTCCGGATCAGTGTTACCAGGCCGAGTGCCCAGTTCCCTATTCTCTGTACCAGATCCCAGGGAAAATACCGCAACGACATTATGGTAAGCAGACCTGCCGATGCCAGCCAGACAGCATCCGTTCCGTTAAAAAGTTTTCTGCCTTTGACAAAAGAAAAATAAATCAATACCATTATGCCGCCCAGCAGCAGAATCCCCATTCCCGGATCACCGTTTCTGTGAAAGTAGGTGCTGAACAGGCCACCGATACTATATCCCTTATACATGATACTCCCATACTCCAGACCGCTCTCCGCAAAACTACCGTCAAAAAGCCAGTGTTTCCATGTGATATAGGTCGGATATGCCATCACGGTTCCCAGTGCTCCAATGACAGGATATTGCCATCGCTTACGGCAGATGCCCGCTACACATACCAGAAACAATATTGTCAGTGCTGCTACACCGTCCAATCGTCCGATCAGTCCCATCACCAGAACTGCTGCCATTCCAAAACAGCATTTCCGGATTTTTATCTCCGTGGATGCCATTTTCATCAACGCTGCCGCCAGTACCGGTATCAGCATCCAGAGCAATATCTGTGTCCGGTCTCTGTTATGGATCACAGCGTTCATATGTTCCGGAAGCAGCAGATAGATCAGCGTTCCCATTGTCAGAACAGCTATCGATTTTCTGGACAGTTTCCTGTTTTTACCTTTTTCCCCGATGATACACCGGAACATACAGCAGGCAGTTCCCGCAGTCACCAGCTGGCTCACTATGATCCACGCATTCTCCATTGATTACTCTCCTGTCATAAAAGGTTCTTCATTATACCAATAGTAAACATCCGACTCCAGCGTCAGACGATTTTCAAAATACAGCACCTGAAGCACCAGCACCAGTGCAATAGCGAACAGAACCCAGGGAGATACTTTCAGGTTCACCCTGTTTTTTCCCCTGAAGCATCCAACGATCACACAGAAAACGGTGTATCCCAGCACATACAGGATAAATCTTCCCGGGTTCCCCTGGGAATACAATAATTTCATAGCCAGTGGATTCCAGACTCCCAGTGCAGTAATCAATAAGGACAGACGGGCATCCCTTCCCTTTCCGGATAGTATTCCATAAAACAGGATGACAGATCCTGCTATCAATATTGCAAACAATACCTTGTATGCCGTCATCACCGGGAAACCGATGCTGCGTATCCCCGCAGGAATCCACAAATATAACAGATGCAGTGCAGGGATATTCCCCCAGTCTTTCCGAAGAAGATACGCCGTCTCCTTCAGGCATTGCACACTATCTGTCCCCAGGATCAGATAATCCACCATCAGCGGAATACATGCGGATGCCCAGATTCCCACCAGTGCGCACATAGTCCACTTTTTCTGTGCGCTGACTTCATTGGTCATTATTTTTCCATGAACAATGACCAGCCCGTTCAGGATCACACATAACAGCAGTACTGTCACAAAGGTCATCCTGTGGCCTGCTGCTGTTCTCTCCACTTTCAGTTCATAGGATACCGGTGTTTCTTCCGCAAAAGGAAGTATCGATATCCGTGCTGACGTCACTTGTGCCGTCACATAATAAGTAATTTCTTTATGTTCTGTACCCGCATACAAAGCTGCCCTGTTTCCGCGGATCGCACGAAACGTCATTTGATCGGCCCGCAGTCCGATCTCCATGCCGTCTCCGATTCCCCCGTCTGATGCATCTGTCTCTACAATAATGCGGTAGACTCCCGGGTTCAACGGAAACGTGCTGCTGACGAGTTCCCCTGTTTCTTCATCCCATTGCAGTTCCCTGCTGTTTATTTCTGCCACCTCACCGGATCCGGAAAAGCAAAGCAGCAACAGAACCAGCAAAAGAATTCCTTCTGCTAAAAAAAGTATCTTTCTTTTCATCTGTATCTCCTTTTCCGGATCAGCCAGACACCCATTCCCACAATGGTAAACAGCGTAAGCACTTCTGCTGTTCTCCAATACCAGGGTTCTGCGAACCGTACTGTGATCTGTCCCGTATAATCTCCCGGCACACATACCCGCAGCAGATGATCGCCGCCATCTATGATTTCCAGTTTCTCCCCGGATTCTCCAACCGCTTCATAGCCCTTATACAGAAGCACCGGCAACGTAATACATTCCTGTTCCTTTCCATCATTCTGACAATAGAACGTGGTCTTTAATCCTCTCTTTGCATAATCCGTGATCTGAATCTTCTCTCCTGCTTCCGGTTTTGCAAAAGATAATTTTCCACTGTCTGTTCCGTAGATCAGATATTCCTCACCTGAAATATATCCGAATCCCATACTTTCTTCATTATACAAATAAAAATCCACCTCCTGATCTTCCGAGTCCATCAGGTATAGATAGGAAGTAGACAATGCCACCACGATGGTGATCAGACTCATTCGGTAAAGTGTCAGCCGGTTCCGTTGAAAATACTTCAGTACATATCCGGCCACGGCAGCAAGAAACACTGTTCCCCATCCCAGAAACCGGTTGGGAAACTGTAGACTGCTTACCAATGTCGCTGCAATGCCGGAAGTATTCTGTATACGATCCCACGGGAAGTAATTAGTAGACATCCATAATGCGAGACATCCCAGGCCTGCAGCTTTGATCGCAAAATTCTTTTCAGGCCCTTTTTCTCCCCGCAGATCTCCCAAAAACAGCAGCAGCCAGAAAAGGATCACTGCTGCCACCAGGATCAGTCCTGTGCCTACCGGATGTGAGTATTGCATCCCATTATCTCCCAACGGCGTAGCCTGTCCACTGATCCAGAAATGATGCAATAATTGTGGCAGGATTGCTCCTCTTTCCTGTATCGTTCTTGCAGAAGCATGCTGTATTTTCATATCCTGTGTTATATAATAATCCAGAAAAGGCACCAGATACCATATACTTAATCCCAATGCCAGGAGTGCTCCCTTTACAAGCTGCAAGAATCTTTTGAATACAAATATTCTCCGCAGATAAAGTACACAGAGCAGTATTGTCATAAAAACAGTGATCTCGCAGGTCAGTACATGTGTCTGAATCAGTCCGGCATATCCAATTCCCAGGATCAGCCAGCTTTTCTGAAATTCTTTCTTATCTACCTCTTCCTCAAAAACCAGAAAGATCCCATAAAGTGCCAATGGTAAAAAAGTAAATGCACTTCCTTCACCAACAGCTCCTGTGATCAATAATTTATAGATTCTGAAAATAGATAACGTGTATAGTCCACTGCATGCCAGTCCGATCACATCATCCCGGAACATTTTTCCAAAACAGTACCAGGCAATGGCTGCTGTCGCAATATTCAGCGCAATACAATAGAGAAGATAGCTCTCCGTCACAGTAAATCCCAGCATTCGCAGAACTGCCGGAAAATACAGTAACAGATTGCAATAAAAGATACCGTTGGCATAACCATGGTCAAATACCCATCTGGGCTCCAACCGCACAGGGAACTGCCCGGTCAGAAGTCCATCCTTAACGCCCTCTATACGCTGTAAATGATAGGTCAGATCCGCTCCGGAGATCATGCCATCGTACAAATAGGGAATGGATGCCAGAAAAGCGATCACTCCTATCCCGAAGATTACTACATGTCTCCTTTCTTTTTTCTCCTTTTGCGCATCTCTTTTCTGATACCATAAAGTCCACAATATCAATGCAGAAATTGCCAAAAGGATCGTCAAATATCTCGTCCATAGCAGATTGGTCTCTACAATTCTCAGGTTCCCCGTAGTAAGACTCTCCTGTCCGGAATAATCGATGGTAACCGAAAGCTCCTCTGTGGGCTCAAACAGCCAGAAATCATAGGAAGTATGATCCAGTGCCGCATACATATGCTCTCCGTTACATAACAGACCGCCATAATATACCGTGCCGTCTTTTACACTGCACATGGCATTGGTATCTCCTGCGCTCTCGTAGGACAATTCCAGCCGGTAGACACCTGCTCCCAGAGAAATATGCTCATAGACCTCCTGATCCGGGCAGGGTTCTCCTGTTACAAATTCATAACTGCCGGCATAATTCCATTCTCTGTTTGGCATTTCGATCCGGATCACACAGAGCAATGACAATAGCAGCGATATTCCTAATATCGTATATCTGACATAAGGTTTCCTGTTCACCCTTACTTTTCTCCTTTGATATATCCTGTAATTCATTTGAAAAACACAAAAATCCATGTTGAGTATAGCATAAAAAAAAGATAATGAAAACTCTCTTCATTATCCTTTCTCATACTTATTACTTTACTATTGTGCGTGATGCTCCACATGTTCGAAGGTGAACACATTCAGGAACTGTTTTGCTCTCTCTGTCTCCGGATGCTCGAAAAACTTATCGGGAGCAGCCTCCTCCACGATCTTCCCCTGGTCAATGAAAATAACTTTGTCCGCTACCGCCTTTGCAAACTGCATTTCATGGGTGACGATGAGCATCGTCTTACCCTGCTTTGCCAGATCCAACATAACGTCCAGCACCTCTCGTACCATCTCCGGATCCAGTGCTGCCGTTACTTCATCGAATAAGAGGATCTCCGGATGCATGCAGAGTGCTCTTACAATGGCAACTCTCTGTTTCTGTCCGCCGGACAGCTGTCTGGGATAGCTCTTCGCCTTGTCTGCCAGTCCCACGCGCTCCAGAAGCTCCATGGCCTCCTTCTGCGTCTCTGACTTATCACGTTTCTGTACTTTGACCGGTGCCAGCGTAATATTGTCCAGCACCGTCAGATGCGGGAACAATTCATAACTCTGGAATACCATGCCGATCTTCTGACGCAGGGTGGTGATATTTTTGCTGCCCTTACGGATATCCATACCCTGTAGCTTTATCGTACCGCCCTGAATGGGTTCCAGTGCATTGATGCAGCGAAGCAACGTACTCTTACCACAGCCGCTGGGGCCTACCACTACCAGAACATCTCCCTGCTTTACTTCCAGATTGATGCCGTCCAGAATCTTCTGGCCTTCATATTCTTTTGTCAGATTTTCTATCTTCAACAATGTCTCTGCCATGTTTTCACTCCATTCTCATTCCGACTCCGGTTCCATTTCTAATTCCACTTCTTCTCCAACACTCTGGCCAGAACACTGAAGGGCCAGCAGGCAAAGAAATACAGAACGAATACTACAAGGAATACGCCAAAAGCAGCATTCGGACTGCTCATACGGTTTGCCTCAATGATCTGCTGCGCTACTTTTAACATCTCCACCACACCGATCATCAGTACCAGGCTGGTAGTCTTGATCATACGGGTGATCAGGTTGATGGACAGCGGGATCAGTCTCCGCACGGTCTGCGGAATAATGATATACAGATACGTCTGTATTTTACTGAATCCCAGTGCTTCACTACTTTCGTACTGATGCTTCGGAATACTGATCAGGGCTCCGCGCACCAGATCTCCCATCTCTGCGGTTCCCCACAGAACGAAGACAATAACGGATGCCACCTCACCGGATAAGTTCCAGCCCAGTGCTCTGGTAGATCCGAAATATACGATGAACAATAATACCAGCTGCGGCATGATCCGGATAAATTCCAGATAGACACGGAAGATCGCTTTCACCACTTTATTTTTTACCGTCATCAGTGCCCCCACCAGAATCCCCAGGGGCATACTGATCAGGATGGACACAATACTGATCTTCATGGCTACCCACAAACCCTGCAGCAGGCGGAGCATATTTGTGCCTTTGAATAGAACATCAATCCCCAAATCCGGCATAACGCATCCTCCTCTCCACCAATGATCCTATGATCGATACAGGCAACAGGATCAGCAGATAAAATACTACCAGGAGGAACAGGCTCTCCGTGGTCTTGTAATAGAGACCGATCAGGTCTTTGGCAGTGAACATCAGGTCCATCAGACTGATGGCGCTGAACACACTGGTCTCTTTTAACAGGAAAATGATATTTGCCACAAATGCGGGAATACTGGTGGACATTGCCTGCGGCAGGATCACATATCCCAACACCTGTCGGGAATTCATTCCCAGGCTGATGGCACTTTCACTCTGAATGGGTTCTACGGATTCCAGGCCGCTACGGAAGCTTTCTGCCATATAGCTGCCGCCTAAGAATGCCAGCCCGACTACACCGCACAGCTCCGCCGACATCCGGATCCCGACCTTCGGGAAGCCGTAATAGATAAAAAACAGCTGCACCAGAAGCGGTGTGTTACGGCTCAGCTCCACGTAGACCGTTACGATCCATCGAAGCACCGGCACTTTATAATATTGAACCGCTGCACAGATGAGCCCCACCAGAATCGCAAACAGGATACCGATGACACCGATCTTCACGGTAAGCAGCGCTGCCTTTTCATACATGGGCAGATATTTTCCTATAAATTCCCAGTTCATTTATTTCTTTCCTTTCAAGGAGCTTTCCAACAATCATAACAATTCAGAACTCCATTCGCAAAACCGCCTCTGAATCGTTACACACAACTTTTAGATTATAACAAAAGAAGTTCCCCGATGCAAGAAAAGACTGCGGCGGCAACATACGTGCCCCGCAGTCCCCTCTCTATCATTCTATTCCGATCCGTACTTATTGTGCGTTTACCTTGCCGCCCTCTACCACCAGGCTTTCCTCGTAATCCAGGCCATAGGTGTCTGCCAGAGTTGCCTCGTAATCTGCATGGAAGAAGTTCTCCTCACCAAGGCTTGCGATCTCATCATTGATCCAGTCAAGCAAGGTGGTGTTGCCCTTGGATACTGCGGGTGCAATGGTATCTGCGCTGCCCAGGGAAGGAATACCTACGGTATAGCCCTCATTCTGCAGGGCAAATGCGATAACCTCGGTATTGTCGTTTGCCCATGCTACGGAAGTACCGTTTTCAAAAGCTTCCTTAGCGGTTGCATAGGAATCAAACTTCTGTAAAGGAATGTCCGGATAGTTGGCGATCAGATAGGTCTCTGCAGTAGTTCCGGAGATCACGATGATGGAATCATCTGCATTCCAGTTATCCAGACTGGTGATCACATTGTCATCCTTGGATACTACACCAAGAGCTACATTCATATAAGGAGAAGCGAAATCTACTTCCTCTGCTCTCTCGGGAGTTACGGTGAAGTTAGCCAGGATCACATCCACCTTGCCGGTCTGCAGATACTCAATACGATTGGCTGCCTCGGTAGATACGAAGTTCACATCTACCCCCAGGTCTTCGCCGAGTCTTCTTGCATAATACACATCATAGCCCTGATATTCACCGTTCTCATCCACATAACCGAACGGGTTTTTATCGGAGAATACACCGATATTGATCGTACCGCTCTCCTTGATCTCATCCAGTGTGCGGTATACTGCCTTGCCGTCTGCCGCCGCTGCGCTTCCTGCGTCTGCGGTTTTGTTGTCACTGCTGCCGCATGCGGTCAGGCCCAGTGCCAGTACTCCTGTTAATGCCAGTGCCAAAACATTCTTCCACTCAAACTTCTTCATAATCCTTTTCCTCCTCTTCGATGTCTCATTTAAGTATCGAATCAACTTATGAGTAGGATTATATCCTTTATTTCATACTATGTCAATAGGAAAACAGTGATTTATTTTCCTTTTTGCTAAGAAATATGATCCATGCTATAATACTATTGTTACTTTTGATTGTAAACAGGCCTTGTAACCGGAATTCCATAATAATAAAGGATAACATATGAAAAGACCGATTTCACGTTTCTATCTGCTGTTGGTTCTTGTTCCGTTACTGTTACTGGCGGGCATGGGCGGCTATTACTTTCTGGAAGAGACTGCTGCAGGCAGCGATGTTGTTATCGTTCCCCAGACCTCTGCACCGCCTTCTGCCACACCGGTTCCCGTTCCTACGCCGGAGCCGACCCCCACTCCCTTCCCTGAGCATGACATTACGCTCATGGCTGTCGGGGACAACCTGATGCATCTGGGAATCGTGGCCAGTGGAAAGCAGGAGGACGGAACTTATGATTTCTCCATACTGTTTGACGGAATCCGTCCGTTTCTGGATACCGCAGATGTGAAGATCATCAATCAGGAAACTGTCATGGCCGGCAATTCCCGGGGATTTTCCGGTTTTCCCTATTTTAATTCTCCTACCGAAGTGGGGGATGCGATTGCAGATGCCGGATTCAATGTAGTCCTCCAGGCCTCCAATCATACTGCGGATCAGAAGCTGGACGGGCTGTTGTACTGTGCGGATTTCTGGAAAAACGAGCACCCGGAGATACTGGTAACCGGTATTCACGAAGACGCTTCACAAGCAGATGACATTCCGTTACTTACCGTCGATGATGTCACTTTTGCCATCTTAAATTATACCTACGGTGCCAATACCGAGACACTCCCCTTAGATCTGCTGGGGCATCTGAATCTTCTGTGTGCCGTAAATGAGAAAAATGGACAGATGGACTTCACCACGCTGAACCCGCAAGTCTTAGAAGATATCTCCCGGGCAGAAGAACTGGCAGACATCGTCATTGTCTGTCCTCATTGGGGAACCGAGTATTCCTCCAAAATCTCAAGCTATCAGGAAAAATGGGCACTGGAGATGACAGAGGCCGGTGCCGATGTCATTATCGGAACCCATCCCCATGTAGTAGAGCCTGTGGAATGGATCACCGCTGAAAACGGCAACGAGGCCCTGTGCTATTATTCACTGGGCAATTATGTGTCTACGCAGAAAAATGCTCTCAGCATGTTAGAGAGCATGGCCTGGCTGACTTTTCATGTTGCAGAGGACGGTGTCTCCATCGAGCGTAAGACTACCGGTGTAATCCCGCTGGTCTGCCAGTATACCTCAGGCCCGGTACGTTTTAAAAATGTGTACCTTCTGGAGGACTATAATGAAGAGCTGGCTGCCTCCCATGGTATACGAAACTATGGTGGTGTGGTGCTTCACTTGGAAGACCTGCAAAAATGGAGCGACGAGATCCTCGGTGATTTCGTACTCACCAAAGATCAGGCGCTCCATAATTTCAAAACCGGTTCTATTAATCAATAACATTTCTCATACCAATGATGGGACTGTAATCCACAGCACTGATGATGACACCTTTCCGCGAGTTGGCGGAATGAATGATCTGTCCATCACCAATATACAGTCCCACATGGGTACAACTTTTCCCACCATTGGAACTATAACATATGATATCTCCGGGCTGCAGTTCCTCTGAACTGATGCTGCGTCCCGCACCGGAATACTGACCTCCCGGCGTGCGGCTGATGGAATAGCCGAACTCCGCATAGATAAAGCAGGTAAAGCCCGAGCAGTCCGTTCCTCCCGACAGGCTGGAACCACCATGTACATACCGGTTACCGAGATACTGCATGGCATAATCAATAATTCCCTGTCTGAGCTCCGCATTAGAGGTATAGGTAGTAGTCGGAAGTGTGATATTCGTGATCACCTCCGGTGTCTCCTGCTCCGTACTTTGCTCTCTCTCCTGCAGTGCTTTCTGTGCTGCAATCTCTGCCTGTTCCTCTTCGATGGTCTTCGCATAGATGAATTCTTCGGAAATCGTCACGTATTCCGCAGAGACATAACCTTCCTTGTCTTCTGTATACTTTACCTTCAGCCATTTCCCATCATTCTCAAGGATCTCAGCCTTCTCTCCATTATCAATATAGCCAATCCGCTTTGCATCCGCAGCCGGTTCCTGTCTCACATTCAGACGGTCTGCGGTAACAACAGCATATCTGGTCACATAATTGTCTACTACCTCAGCTGCAGCAGCTCCGTAGATGAAAAACTCAGCTTTGATATATCCTTCCACATTTCCTGAGACGATCTGAAACCAGTCCTGATCTTCTCCCGCCACACCCAGGATCTGTGCTACGGCTCCATCATAGATTTTGCCTACTACGGCACTGTCCGTGTTCGGTTCGGTTCTCACATTCACATAATTGGTCACATTGGCAATGGCTAACGATGCATACTCGTCTTCATTCGTGTCCTCTACAGACGCTTCCGCCACAGGAACATCCGCAGAATCTGTCAGTTCTTCCGCTGCCCGGGGATCCTCGGTCTCACTGCCCTGTACCGCCAGCAGATCCTCAATGGTGATCTGCCCGGTGGCCGGGATCGGCTCGACACCGATCTGATGTATTTCTGACGCATATACTTTCTGTACTGAGGCTTCACTCTGTATTTTTAGTTCTCCGGTTCCTGCTGCTGCCACCAGACTACTGCCTGTGAGAGCTACCGCCAGTACCATGAACATTCTTTTTTTCATTATAATCCCTGTTACTTCCTACAACTTCAGTTTTCTGATAACGTTCGGAATTATAACACATATGACAACACCAGTCCACAAATTTCCCTAAATATCTTAAACTACTTAAAATACTGCATCAACTCTTCCAGATCAGTGGATACCTTTTTAATTGTTCCTGTATCATCCGAAATTTTGTTAACTGATTCTGCGATATCAGAGACGTTTGCCGTTACTTCCTCGTTGCTGGCTGCATTCTCTTCACTGATCGCACTCAGTTCTGTTATACTATTTATAATAGTTTGTTTCAATTCCTCCAGATTCTTCGTTTTTTCCGCAATAATTCCCGCTGTCGTAACATTAGCCTCAATAATCTGGCTCAGAGTATCAAAACCATTCTTGGCACCTCCGATGTCTGCCTGCTCTTTTTCTGCCAGTGCACGCATCCGTTCAGCCAACTCTACAGATTTATTAGATTTTTCGAGAATATCATCAGCAATTTTCTTGATCGTATCCGCACTCTGGCTGCTCTGTTCAGCGAGCTGTTTGATCTCTGTAGCGACCACAGCGAAGCCTTTGCCTGCCTGTCCTGCCCTCGCTGCTTCAATGGAAGCATTCAATGACAATAGATTCGTCTGTGCGGTAATATCGGAAATCAGTTCCACTGCTTTACTAATGGATGCAATGGCCTCATTGGTTGCCTTTACCTGTACGATCATCTCAGTAATAATGTCCGAAGAGGTATGCGAGCTTTCCAGCACCAGATTCATGGATTCTGAAGCATTACGATTGGCACGATCCATTTTATTGGAATTCTCATTCAATGTTACTGTCTCCGAATGGATCGCATTAACATTGTCCCCCATCTCCAACATTCTGGAATTAACAGTCTGTACATTCTCTGCCAGTGATGCAGCGGTTGCAGCCAGTTCGTCCACAGCCTGTCTGATCTGGTTGGTTCCCTTACTGCTTGCAGATGCCAATGTATTTAATAATTCCATGCTGCTATCCAATTGTGCAGCATGTCCATCCACCTCGGTGACAATACTGCTCAATTTATCCTTCAGGCTGACAGATGCCCTGATCAGAGTGGTCACTTCACGGATCACTGATTTCGCTTCAAGATTGCCTGACAGATTACCATTTGCAATTTGGTCAATATATTCTGCAGTCGTCAGTAATGGTTTTCGTATTTTGAACGACAGATAAACCATGACAGCAATAAAAAGAACATTCAGACATACTGAGCGCAGAACCAGACTTCTTAACATGTCGGATATTGCATCCTGAACTATGCTCTCCCGTTCACCGGCAAAAGCCATTCCCAGAATCTCTCCGTCATCGGAACATACCGGCATATAATAGACATAATATTCTTCTCCCAGAATCTCTACTCCGTCGGTCTTATAATCGTTACCGGCTCTGACCGTCTCCCATATCTGTGGATCTGCCTTGGTTCCTTCTGCCCTGTTCCCATCCTGATCCACAACGGAAGTAATATATCTCTCATCCTCCATGAAAAGCGTCTGTTCAATATGTTCATCCTGCAAAGAATCTATAAACTGATAACTGATATCATCCTTTTCCAGAATATCCTCACGAATATCCCATGTGAAATACTGCTCCACTGATGTAGCACATGCCTTCAGCCGCAGATAGGTACTGTCGACCAGTTCATTTTTCATTTTACTTGATGCATATACCGTCAGGGCAACCATCGTTGCAAGCATCGGAATGCAGCCGATCATTAAAATCAACTGCAAATACCCCATTTTCTTCTTCATTTCAGCACCCTCCTCGTTTTCTGATATAAACTTTTTTCCTGTTGTTACCCATCCCCGGGCTGACCGCTACGTCCCTGCGGCGATGTTGGTACGGCTCACCCGTTCGAATGTTCTGACGAAATCCGATACCTCGATATAGAACTGTCCGTAGGTCTCGTCCGAGGAGACATTGATCAGGTCGCCGGTTCTGGTCTTCTCGCCGTTCTCCTGATACTGGAGGGAAAAGGTACTGTAGGGGTTTCTTAAGAGAATGCACTTCTTCCCGTCAATCTCTTTCGCCCCCATGACCGTATAGGCGTGCCCGCCGTTCAGACCGTCCTCCTTGCCTGCTGTGCCCTTCGATCCGGCATGATAGACATAACCACGCTCCTTGCCGGTGCGGATCTCTTCGAACAAAGCGTCTTCGTTCTCCGTGTTCACAGGCTCCTTGGAGATTCCAAGGAGCCGCTCCAGAAACGATCCGACCTCGCCGTACCAGAGCGACTGGTAGCCCTTGACATTTTCTTTTCCCACAAATGCACACGCCTTCTCTATCATCTGCATCCAAAGCGCACCGGAAGACAATGCATCCGCACCGGCAATCCGGGGAATCTCCTTGCTGACACGCACATAGATCGGTGCCAATTCCGTCTCTTCGATGTCATCCACCACTTCAAAGCCATTCAGCAGATCTTTCCCCAACTGGTCTTCCTGTAACTCTTCCTCCGTCAATTCCTCCACAGACGTTTCTTCCTCAGGCTGTTCCTTTGCCTTCTCGACCACCTTTCTCTCATAGAGCCGAACCACCACACTATCCCCCTCATCCACGATACAGCTTTTCAGGATCTCCGGTGAAAACTCCACCAGTCCGGCAACGGATGCCATCATGTAACAGTTGGAAACCAGACGCTGCTTCAGGTCATTGACCGTGGGCTCATGGGCAAACAACGGTGTATCCTTCTGGTCACTCCAATACGTCAGCTTGCGGATCAGGGCGTTGCGCGTAGCCCCTCTTTGGCCCGTACCGGTCTCTTCCGGCCGCTTATTCCGAAAGTCAAGGATCTCCGCCCCCTCCGGGACCACCAGTGTGCCGTTTGTCATTGTGTCAAAATAGGACTTGACCTCCAAAAGTGCCTTGCGGATCTGTTCATTATTCTCCTGCTGCAAAGCCTTCTCAACCGCTTTCCGCGCCGCCTGCAGATTCTCTCTTTCCCGGGTATAGCCGACCCGGTACCTGGTTCCCTGTACATACTGCCCGATCAACGCCACCGTATCCGGCGATCCGCCCGCCTCCTGCAGACTGCGGTTCAATGCCGCCAGACGGTCTCTTGACTGGTAACTTAGCTTATCCGAATCCGTGGAGATAGCTTCTTCTCTTGTCCGGCGGACAGTCTCTGTCTGCTGCCCGGCCTGCGGCATTCCCAGTTCCATGCGCAGTTTCCGCAGTTCCAGCCTCCTGACATCCTCCTGTAGTTCCCGGATCGTCTGCTCCAGCTCCGCCGTGTCCCCGCCGTCTGCCAGTTCGGCCTTTTTGGCCGCCAGGAGATAATAGGCCTGATAGCGTTGCTCTCTCAGCCGCAGATCCTCCAGCCATGCGGGATCGCTGTTCGGGTCTGCCTCGGCGTCTTCCCGCAGCAGATGGATCTGGGTGCACACCTGCTTCATTTCCTCCGCCGTCAGCTGTTCCTCAGGTGCCGCCGGAAGCTCTGCCGTCTCCGGCTCATACTCACTGACCAGTCCGTACCAGTTATCTATCTCCTGCTGCGTCAGCTGTGATGCCTTTTGTTTATCGGCCAGGATTTCCCCGCTCAGGAAAACTCTGTTCTGTTCACAGTACACCGAAAGTCTGTGCGTAAAGGCCTCCACAATCGGTGCAAGTGCCTCCAACCGCTGCATACCCGCCGCATCCTCGCTTTCCTCATACAAGCCCTGAAGCTTGTAATAGCTGTTGACCAGACTCACATATTCCTTAAAATTTGCACGGATATTGCTGCTCACAAACATTTGTGGGGTAAAACGATACTGTTCCAGAAACCGAAGCTGAAGCTCGGGATCATTTTGGGTTGTCTCCTGCTGAACCTGCGCCAGTTGTGTGTGAATTTCTTCTGTATAGGCAGTCGCTTTG
>OQVS01000742.1_pt1 | contig 22644 bp, 12 predicted proteins | sample 1691601 | NCBI WGS metagenome assembly OQVS01 (sample SAMN03418268, study PRJEB22391) | human gut metagenome | biome: human-gut; feature: organic feature; material: feces | host: Homo sapiens | place: Tanzania | collected 2013-01
AAATCGATGATTGCGCCCCGCATATCAAAGATTAACGGGGCTTTATTGGATAAAATCGATGATTGCGCCCCGCATATCAAAGATTAACGGGGCTTTATTGGATAAAAATGATGATTGCGCCCCATGGATTAAAATAGAGGCCGGGACTTGTGTGCAAGTGCCCACTCCTGTCTCTCTACTCTATTTTTCAGCTGTCATCCGCAATGAGCCTCGCTTAACTTTCAATTTACTGTTTATACAGCACAAAATGGATTTTCAAGCGGTAAAGATCGGAACATTAAAACCAAAATACCACCTGGGAAGACAACAAAGTCATCCGGGCGGCATTCAACTAACTCTTTATTTATTTCAGTACCACTTTATCCAGGTGCCAGATCTCATCCACATACTGCTGTATCGTTCTATCAGATGTAAACTTACCGGAGCATGCCACATTCAGGATGGCACTCTTGGCCCAATTGTCCTCATTGCGGTAAGCGGCTTCCACTCTCTTCTGTGCTTCTGCATAGGACTTGAAGTCCTTGAGGATGAAGTAGGTGTCTGCCTTCGCAGTGCACTGGGTGTTCAGCAGAGAGTTGTACAGCGGGCGGAACAGTTCGGGATCTCCCGGTGCAAAGGTTCCGTTGATCAGCTGCATCAGTACCTTGCGGATATCCTGATCATTGTTGAAGATCTCCATGGGATCGTATCCACCGTTGTTCTCGTAGTTGATAACTTCCTGTGCGGACAGACCAAAGATAAATGCATTCTCCTCGCCCACTTCTTCTACGATCTCCACATTGGCACCATCCATGGTTCCCAGTGTCAGAGCACCGTTCAGCATGAACTTCATGTTACCGGTACCGGATGCTTCTTTACTTGCGGTAGAGATCTGTTCGGATACATCTGCTGCTGCGAAGATGATCTCTGCGTTGGATACGTTGTAGTTCTCAATAAATACAACCTTGATCTTGCCGTTGATGGCGGGGTCGTTGTTGACCACATCTGCTACGGAGTTGATCAGCTTGATCGTCAGCTTTGCGTTGCGGTAACCGGCTGCTGCCTTTGCTCCGAAGATAAAGGTTCTGGGATAGAAATCCAGTTCCGGATGCTCCTTCAACTCATTGTACAGATACATTACATGCAGAATATTTAACAGCTGTCTCTTGTACTCATGCAGACGCTTTACCTGTACATCGAAGATGGATCTGGGATCTACTTCAATACCGTTGTGTTCTAAAATATATTTTGCCAGACGTACTTTGTTCTGGTACTTGATGTTCATGAACTCCTGCTGTGCCTTCTTGTCATCCGCATATACCTTCAGGCGGGAGATCTGAGGCAGGTCGGTGATCCAGTCATCACCTACGTGAGCAGTTACCCAGTCAGCCAGCAGCGGATTCGCATGCAGCAGGAAACGTCTCTGGGTGATACCGTTGGTCTTATTATTGAAACGCTCCGGGAACATCTCATAGAAGTCCTTCAGTTCCTGTTTCTCCAGGATCTCGGTATGCAGTCTTGCCACACCGTTGACAGAGTAACCGGAAACGATTGCCATGTTTGCCATCTTCACCTGTCCATCATAAATGATAGCCATCTTGCGGATCTTCTCCTGTACATCCACGCCGGGTACGTTGCTGTACTTCTGCTGGATATCCAGAACGAATCTGCGGTTGATCTCTTCTACGATCTGGTAGATTCTCGGAAGCAGTCTGGAGAACAGTTCGATGGGCCATTTCTCCAATGCTTCTGCCATAATGGTATGATTGGTGTAAGCGCAGGTCTTGGTAGTGATCTCCCATGCTTCTTCCCAGGTCAGGTAGTAATCATCCATCAGCACACGCATCAATTCTGCAATGGCAACGGTAGGATGGGTATCGTTCAGCTGGAACGTAACCTTCTCATAAAACTTATGGATATCATCATGTTTTCTCATGTATTTCTCGACAGCTTCCTGTACGGAGGCGGAGATGAAGAAATACTGCTGCTTCAGACGCAGCTCTTTACCTGCATAGTGATTGTCGTTGGGGTACAGAACCTCTACGATATTACGAGCCAGGTTCTCCTGCTCTACAGCCTTCTGATAATCACCCTTGTCAAAAGAATCCAGCTGGAAGCACTCTACGGGCTCCGCATCCCAGATACGCAGGGTATTTACGATGCCGTTACCATAACCCACAATGGGGAAATCGAAGGGAACTGCCTTAACGGACTGATAGCCTTCCTGGCTAAATACATTTCTGCCATTCTCATCGGTATGAACACTCACATAGCCGCCGAACTTTACGATCTTGGCATACTCGGGTCTGCGCAGTTCAAAAGGATTGCCATTCATCAGCCAGTTATCGGGAACCTCTACCTGATAACCGTCGCGGATCTCCTGTTTGAACATACCGTAACGATAGCGGATACCGCAGCCATATGCAGGATATCCCAAAGTCGCCAGGGAATCCAGGAAACATGCCGCCAGACGGCCCAGGCCACCGTTGCCCAGTGCTGCATCCGGCTCCTGATCCTCGATCAGGTTCAGATCCAGTCCCAGCTCCTCCATGGCTTCCGCTACAGGCTTGTAAGCCTTTAAGTTGATCAGGTTGTTACCCAGCGCTCTTCCCATCAAAAACTCCATGGACATATAGTAGACCATCTTAGGGTCTTCTTTTTCATATGCTTTCTGGGTCTCCATCCAGTTCTCTACGATGCGGTCCTTGATCGCATAAGCCACTGCCTGGAAAATCTGCTGTGCATCTGCTTCCTCCAGATTCTTACGATACAGGGTACGTACATTATATTCCACACTTCTCTTGAAGAGCTCTTTGTCGAACTCTTTTACTTTTGCCGGCTTTTCACTGGCTGCTACTGATTTTTTCACCTGTGTTCTCCTCTCCATCACATTCCGGAACAGAACTCTCTTAAAAAATATTCCATACCGGATTCTGTTATGATTTCATCCAATATCCTTACCCAAATACAGGTAATATTATAACAAACTTCCCGGCGCATTCCAACAGTTTCGTATATTTTCGTAGGACTTTTTGCCTAAAATATATTTCCTTCTTACCTTGTATTTACCCTTACAAAAATTTTCTGCAGATTTCGCAGGGTCACGATGAGAATTGCCGCCGTACAAAAAAGAGCTGTCCGGTCACCGGAAGCATAGAGTGTCGGTGAAAATCCCACCACCAGCCTTGACAGAAATCCTGCTGCCAGAATCAGCAGCTCCAGCATGGCTTCCTCTGACACTCCCCACACATAAAGAATCGTTCCTGCCACTGCTGCAAACACCAACAGATAACACAGCGTCTGAAATGCCACCAGTCCTCCGGGAAAAAAAGACATTCCCGGGATCTGCCGATTCTGTGCCAGCACCCCGATGAGGTTCCGTGCTCTGGTCAGCAGCCCGGAAGTCAGTAAAAAATTACCGGTCTGGCCGATTCCCCAGTAAAATGCCACCGGTACCAGCGACACCAACACTCCGGGAATTCCGCCTTTTTCCTTCCGTGCGGAAAAAACAAGCAGCGCCGCCAGCCAGAGGATCACGGAAAACAGACCGAAGACATAGCTTTTCTGCCCATCTCCTGCTGCCAGATAGTACTGTGCTGTATCCAGAAATCCCATCCATAACTTCTGCAATGGTGTCAATGTCTCAAATCCCGGGAAAAACCGTTGTATTTCCTCTTCTGTCCGGCAGGCATTTCCCGGAGCTGTCAGAATAAAGAGCAAAGAAGCTGCGATCAGCACCAGCTGTACAAAATACAGCGGCGACAATTTCCTGCGTTTCCATAAAAGATACCCACCGAATACCATATAGCTTCCCAGCAGAATCGCTCCCATCTGTTCCATGTTAGCTCCGTAGAGTGCACAGACCGGACATACCGCATATTCCCATGCCGGAACCTGCTCCTCACAGATCCAGTGTCTGATGGGCAGCATTGCCACCAGTCCCAGGGTAAGAGGCCAGAGGTAATTGATGGTCGTGGTGATCCATCCGGCACTGCTCAGGGAGAAAAACGGTACGATCCAGATCATACAGAACATCATGATCTGTGCCCGCATTTTATCCTGTCCGCTCTCGCCGCCGAACAGCTCGCTTACGATCCACACAAACAATACGATCATCAGACTGTCCACGATCTTCCACCACCATACATTTCCAGTCACAAAGAGCAGCATGACTGCCTCGATCAGCACCCTGGACGACCAGGTGTGATAACGTTCCCACAGGAAATCAAAGATCGTCTGATTCTCCAGAATATTTTTATAGGCCAGATCATCGCCAAAATCTGTGCGGATCAGGACATGTGCCAAAAGCAGGATTAAAAACATTCCTACAAGGATCCCCCATTTTTTTCGATCTGTCTGTTTCATTTTGATGTTCCTTCCTATAATCCATTTTGTTGTCAGATGTTTTCCTTCATTCTGTTCTATATAATGATGCCAGGGTCAAAAGGTCTAAGCCCATATGAGCTTGCTCATAAGTGGATGAAAGACCTTGGGACCTGCCCCGATATGAGCATAAAAGTGGGATGATAATCCCACGATATGCGAATATTGGGTAGGGTGCTATGTGCCAGTGGCACATGTTTAGCACGGACCGAAGCGGAGCGGAGAAGTGAGAGTGCGTAGCACGAAGCAATCCGTAGGCATCAAAGTCGGGAGCTTTTGATCCCGATATCATATTATAACAGATATTGTAACTATTCAGAACCCCATTCGTAAAATCGTCTCTGCGCATGAAAAAGCTCCCCGTGAAATTCACGGGAAGCCTTCCTTGGTTGTTATTGGTATTATACTCTCTCCACAGCGATCACTGCGTTCTCGCCGTTGATGTTCCATTCCTTGGATACAGAGTACTCCGCACCGCTTGTCAGTTCGTCCGCCAGAACCTTGCCGCTGATGGCTTCTTTGTTCTTCTGTGCGATCTCGGACAGCTTATCGTTGCCGTTGATGGATACACGGATGTGATCGGTCACTTCGAAGCCGCTCTCCTTACGCATGGTCTGGATCTTGCTGATAATCTCGTATACGAAGCCTTCCTCTACCAGTTCCGGTGTCAGGTTGGTATCCAGAACAACGGTCATCCGGTTGTCTTCCTGTGATACATAGCCTTCCTTCTGTGCCATGTCGATCAGCAGATCGTCCTTGGTCAGTTCCACAGCCACACCGTCTACATCGAACTTTAATGCACCATCTGCATTCAGCTCATCCATTGCCGCATTGCCATCCAGTGCTGCAAGGTGCTTCTGGATGCCGCCCAACTGTTTGCCGTACTTGGGTCCTACGGTACGCAGCTGAGGCTTGAAGGTATAAGAGGTAAAGTCACGTACGTCATCGGTAAATACGACTTCCTTGACGTTCAACTCATCCTCGATGATCTCCTGGTAGAACTCACTTAAGGTGAAGTCTGCCTTGATATACATTCTGCTGATGGGCTGACGGTTCTTGATGGCAGCCTCGTTACGGCATGCACGGCCCATAACTACAGCATCCAGTACATCTTCCATATCCTCTTCCAGCTTCTTGTCGATGTGATCCTTGTTCACTACCGGGAAGTCACACAGATGGATACTCTCGGGAGCGGTCGGATCATTGCTTCTTACAAGGTTCTGGTAAATATCCTCTGTCATGAAGGGGATCATGGGTGCTGCTGCCTTACAGATGATCACCAGTGCGGTGTACAGCGTCATGTAGGCGTTGATCTTATCCTGCTCCATACCCTTTGCCCAGAAACGCTCACGGCTGCGTCTTACATACCAGTTACTCATCTCATCAACAAAGTCCTGCAGTGCCTTGGCAGCCTCGGGGATACGGTACTGATCCAGATTGCTATCTACCTCTGCTACAGTAGAGTTCAGCTTGGACAGCAGCCACTTATCCATAACGGGCAACTTGTCATACTCCAGGGTGTACTTGGAAGCATCAAAATTATCAATGTTTGCATACAGTACAAAGAATGCGTAGGTATTCCACAGGGTACCCATGAATTTACGCTGTCCTTCCTGTACGGCCTTGCCGGAGAATCTCTTCGGCAGCCAGGGTGCGGAACTGGTGTAGAAATACCAACGGATGGCATCTGCACCGTAAGTCTCCAATGCATTAAAAGGATCTACCGCATTGCCCTTACTCTTACTCATCTTCTGGCCGTTCTCATCCTGTACATGACCCATTACGATAACGTTCTTGTAAGGAGCCTTGTTAAAGAGCAGAGTGGATTCCGCTAACAGAGAGTAGAACCATCCACGGGTCTGGTCCACTGCCTCGGAGATAAAGTTGGCGGGGAACTGCTGCTCGAACAGATCCTTATTTTCAAACGGATAATGATGCTGTGCAAAAGGCATTGCTCCGGAGTCGAACCAGCAGTCAATTACCTCGGGAACACGCTTCATCTGCTTGCCGCACTCGGGGCAGGTGATGGTGATCTCATCGATGTAAGGACGATGGAACTCTACGGTCTTCGCCTTCTCATTGCCGCTCATCTTGTACAGCTCTTCCCGGCTGCCGATGGAATGCTGGTGTCCACATTCGCACTCCCAGATATTTAACGGAGTACCCCAGTAACGGTTACGGGATACGCCCCAGTCCTGGATATTCTCCAGCCAGTTGCCGAAACGTCCCTCACCGATGGAAGCGGGGATCCAGTTGATGGTCTTATTATTACGTACCAGATCATCCTTCACAGCTGTCATCTTGATGAACCAGGACTCTCTTGCATAATAGATCAGAGGAGTATCACATCTCCAGCAGAAAGGATAATCATGCTCGAACTTCGGTGCATCGAACAGCTTGCCCTCTGCATCCAGATCCTTAAGTACCAAAGGATCTGCGTCTTTTACAAATTTACCGGCATAAGGGGTCTCTGCGGTCAGATCACCCTTGCCATCTACGAACTGTACGAAGGGCAGCTCGTAGTTACGTCCGATACGGCTGTCGTCTTCACCGAAAGCAGGTGCGATATGAACGATACCGGTACCGTCGGTCATAGTTACATAACCGTCGCAGGTTACGAAATGTGCCTTTTTCTTCTGCTTCTCAGCGGCATCTCCCGCACACTTGTACAGAGGCTCATACTCCTTGTACTCCAGATCCTTACCAACATAAGTCTCCAATACTTCGTAAGCATCTTTGCCCTCTTCTGCCAGGCGTCCAAGTACCTTGTCTGCCAGTGCCTTTGCAATATAATAGGTATAACCGTCGGCAGCCTTCACCTTCAGGTAGGTCTCCTCCGGATTCACGCACAGTGCCACGTTGGAAGGAAGGGTCCAGGGGGTGGTGGTCCATGCCAGGAAATATGCATCCTCGCCCTTTACCTTGAAACGTACGATAGCGGAACGCTCCTTGACTGCCTTATAGCCCTGTGCCACTTCGTGGCTGGACAGCGGGGTTCCGCAGCGAGGGCAGTAGGGAACGATCTTGAAGCCCTTGTACAGCAGACCCTTGTCCCAGATGGTCTTCAAAGCCCACCACTCGGACTCGATGAAGTTGTCATCATAGGTTACATAAGGGTTATCCATGTCAGCCCAGAAACCAACGGTACGGGAGAAATCTTCCCACATTCCCTTGTATTTCCAGACGCTCTCTTTACATTTATCAATAAAAGGTGCCAGACCGTATTCTTCGATCTGCTCCTTGCCATCCAGACCCAGCAGCTTCTCAACTTCCAGCTCTACGGGAAGACCGTGGGTATCCCAGCCTGCCTTACGGGGAACCATATATCCCTTCATGGTCCGGTATCTGGGAATCATATCCTTGATGGTACGGGTCTCTACATGACCGATGTGGGGCTTACCGTTAGCGGTAGGCGGTCCATCGTAGAAGGTATAGGTCTCGCCTTCCTTACGATGCTCCATACTTTTTTTGAAAATGTCGTTGTCTTCCCAGAATTTCTCGACTGCTTTCTCGCGGTCTACAAAATTCAGGCTTGTGGGTACCTGCTTGTACATAGTGCGCTTCCTTTCTTTTCTTATTACAGCATCATACTATTCATCGCCTCATTCACAAAACCGCATCTTCGATGCTTTCCTGAATAGTATCAAAAAAAGCTCCGTCCCGTAACAGGACGAAGCTCATGCATTCGTTAACCACCTCTTACAACATACTTCCCATATGATTCCACATGTGTAATCTCACAGGAGTGATATGCTTCCCGGTAACGGCGGGATTCCGTTCAGAACTACTGACCTGGGCTTTTGTTCTGACAGCTCAGAAGTGATTTTCACGATTCCCTTACTCGCACCGGTCTCTCACCATCACCGGCTCGCTTTGCCTTTCTGTGGAAAAGTTACTCTCTTCGTCAATGCATTTTTAATATATCGCTATTATATAACCCATTTTTTTGCGTTGTCAAGTCGGATGTTGAGATTTGCTTATAAAGCTTTTATTTCTTGCTTTTCCGACATTTATTTCATATAATTATTTTAATACTTATTTGTGTACCGATCACATCGGAAGGGACATGGAATTCTATGGAAAATACGCAAAATACGCCGAAAATAAACGGCAGTAAAATATCATATACTCTGCAGATCATCGGATTGCTTCCTCTACTGGCGCTAGGGATCGTGATGTTGTTTTTCACTTCCCAATGGTTCACAAAAATTATGTATCAGGAAGTGGAACGTGAATTATGTGATGCTACAAAAAGTGCAACAACTCTTCTGAATGCCGCCTATCCAGGTGATTACCGGCTGGAGGGTGATGTCGCTCTTCTTCTATATAAAGGAGATACCGACATTACCAGAGACTATTCTCTTCTGGATCAGTTCAAAGAGGATACAGGACTGGATATCACTCTGTTCTATCAGGATACCCGCATTCTGACGACCCTGTATAACACCCAGGGTGAACGCATCGTCGGCTCCGGTGCTCCCGATATTGTGATTCGGGATGTTTTGAACACCGGCGAAAACCATTTTTACACGCATACCCTCATCAACGGCAAAGCCTATTTTTCCTACTATATACCTCTGCGCAATCAGGACGGCAGCGTTGTCGGAATGCTTTTTGTGGGCAGACCCAGTGAAGCAGTCTCTCTGTCTATTCAGCGCTATGTCTATCCGCTGACCTGGCTGATCATAGGTTTTGTGGCTCTTGTGGCTGTCTGCATTTATTTTTACACCAGAAAATTTGTGGCTGTATTACTCAATATCCACAGTTTCCTGTCTGATGTAGCCTCCGGGAATCTGAACGCCACACTCGATCATTCCGTAACAAAACGCAGTGATGAATTAGGTGATATCGGCCGCTGTGCCCTATCCATGCAGCGCTCTCTTCGTACCATGATCGAGCAGGATGCCCTGACCGAGCTGTACAACCGCCGCAGTGGGGACAAAAAACTGCGCCAGATCTTCGAGGAATCCAGATCCTCCGGTCAATCTTTTGCGATTGCCATCGGAGATATTGACTTTTTTAAAAAGGTGAATGATACCTACGGTCATGAATGCGGAGATGCCGTACTGAAAAGCGTCTCTGCCCTGCTGAAGCAGCATATGTGGCACCGTGGCTTTGCCGCACGCTGGGGTGGTGAGGAATTTCTCCTGGTATTTGAAAATGTAGATCTTATAGAAGCACGGAAACAGCTGGAGCTTCTCATGGACAAAATCCACGAACTGGATACACTCTATGAAGAGCAGCACGTAAAAGTAAATATGACCTTCGGTCTGATCTGCGACCCCGACAAAGATATTCATGCATTATTAAAAGAAGCTGATGAAAAATTATATATCGGTAAAACAAACGGTCGTAACCAGGTGGTATCTTAACCCGGTTACGACCGTTTGTTATTTGTTTCTGATTTTGTTATCTTTAACCTTGCAGGCATTCCGGATTCAACAGGAAATCATAAATATTGATTGTCAGAATACCATATTCATCATAATATGGCTGCACAATATCTTTTGTAATGACAATTTTCTTAAAAGAGTCATCAATCTTCCGGAACGGTCGGATTTCCTGCATCCGCTTTGCTTCATCCGGAAGAGAATATGCCGATTGAATGTAATATCTGGCAGAACCAAGATTGCAGACAAAATCCACTTCCAGCTGCCTGCGGTTTACCTTTCCTTCCAAATCTTTTTCTGCGATAGGGACAACACCTACATCCACACTATATCCCCGCATCCGGAGTTCGTTATAGATTACATTTTCCATGGAATGTGTCTGCTCCAACTGTCGGAAATTAATTCTGGCATTCCGAAGCCCCAAATCAGAAAAATAATATTTCTTAGGAGTCTCTATATATGCCTTTCCCTTAATATCATAACGCTGTGCTGACTCTATCAAAAAAGAATCTTCAAAGTAATCCAAATATTTCTTTATGGTTGCAGAAGTAATTTTAGATTTCTTCACGGTTTTAAAAGTATTCTTTAGTTTTTCCGGATTGGTCAACGAACCGATCGCAGAGGAAAGAATATTTAGCAGATCTTCCAATTCCCCAATATTCTTTATACGATTCCGTTTCGTAATATCACGGATATAAATTTCGTTAAATAAATTCTGCAGCGCTGTTGCTTTATCCCCGGTACCATCCCGCAGAACCACTAATGGAATTCCACCGTAAAGCATATATTCAGATAACCCGGTATATTTATCTCCGTTATAAACAGACATAAATTCAGCAAAGCTGAGAGGGTACATATGAATTTCATCCAACAGCAGGTAATATATTCCCTCTCCTGTGGTTTTCGACCGGATATATGCCATAAATTTCTCCGGATCCACACCCCGCTTTTCCTTCTCGATCTGAATAAGACTTTCGCCGATCAGGTAAAGATCATCCGCAGAATCAAAGGCAAACCGTATGATATGGTCAGCTTCCACTCCGGAATCCAGCAGATGATGATAGAAAATGTTATTCAGCAGATAAGACTTACCACATCTTCGAATACCGGTAATCACCTTGATTAATCCATTGTTCTTTCTTTTTATTAACTTTTCCAAATAGAAATCTCTGCGAATATCCATATGCCATCCCCCTGGAATAGATTTTTGCAACTGGTTGCACTTTTCTATTCCATATTGTAAATAAACAAAGTAATTATTGTTCCATCTGTCTGCCCAGGAAGCCCGCTGCCGACTGCGCCAGCTTCTGTTCCACTTCTCCCATTTTGCTCTTCCCGTCATTTTCCAACAGGATCACGCTGCCGATGATATCTCCCTCACAGATGATCGGGGTGATCAGCTGCCATGCATAGTCCACGGCAATGTCTTCCGCAATGTTGACGTAGTTGCGGTCTCCTTTTGCGGCGATCACAGTCTCTCTGTTATTGATCTTCTCCTCCAGTTGGCGGCTTACTGCCTTATTGAGCAGCTGTTTGCAGCCTCCGGACACTGCGATAAACTGGTCTCTGTCTGCGATCAGTGTGGCATGCCCCGACACCTGTGCCAGACTCTCCGCATACTGTTTTGCGAACGTGGTCATCTCGCCGATGGGGGAATATTTTTTCAGGATCACCTGTCCCTCCCTGTCGGTGAAGATCTCCAATGGGTCGCTCTCCCTGATGTGTAACGTGCGTCGGATCTCCTTCGGGATCACGATGCGTCCCAGGTCATCTATTCTTCTTACAATTCCGGTTGCTTTCATCATTTTTCCTCCATGACATATTGCTAAGACAAATCATCATCTTGCATTACTGATTATTAACGTTGCAGTTAGTATGCGAAATGCAGGAAAAAATATACTTTAGACTGCCAGATCCACCGTCATACAGCAGCGCCATTGCTGGCATCCATTCAATTTTTACTCTTGCATTATCGAATTTTTCCATTCTCAATCAGACTATTTCGTACTGTATTTTCCTTATTTCTATGTTACACTTATTCTGTTTACGACAAATTTTTTATGGGAGTGTTTAAAACTATGAATCACAAAAATAATAACAGAAGTTCGTTTTCCGGCAAGATCGGTTTCGTACTGTCGGCTGCCGGAGCATCCGTAGGCTTAGGTAATATCTGGCGTTTCCCGTATCTGGCGGCCAAATACGGCGGCGGTATCTTCCTGCTGATCTATATTATCCTGGCGCTGACCTTCGGTTATACCATGATCGTGGCAGAGACTTCACTGGGACGCATGACAGGTAAAAGCCCCGTGGGTGCCTTTCATACCTTTGGAAAATCCAAATGGCTGTCCTTCGGCGGATGGATCAACGCTATTATTCCGATCCTGATCGTACCCTATTATTCCGTCATCGGCGGATGGGTGATCAAGTATCTGGTGGAATATGCCAAGGGTCACGGACATGATCTGGCAGCGGACGGTTATTTTTCCACGTTTATTTCCAATGGTGTCTCTACAGAGCTGTGCTTTATCGTATTCACTCTGTGTACTCTGGGAATCATCTACGCCGGTGTCCGCAACGGTATTGAACGGGTATCACGCATTATGATGCCGATCCTGGTAGTGTTGTCCGTGGTGATCACAGTCTATTCCGTTACCAGACCGGGTGCACTGAGCGGTGTGAAGTATTTCCTGATCCCGAATCCTGCGAATTTTTCCTGGATGACAGTCGTAACTGCCATGGGTCAGATGTTCTACTCCCTGTCCATTGCCATGGGTATTCTCATTACCTTCGGCTCTTACATGAAAAAAGATGTCTCCATTGAAGGTTCCACGAAAAATGTGGAGATCTTCGATACCGCCATCGCTATCATGGCAGGTCTGATGATCATTCCCGCCGTGTTCGCATTTTCCGGTGGAGATCCCGATACCTTACAGGCTGGTCCTTCCCTGATGTTCATCACACTTCCCAAGGTCTTCGACAGCATGGGAATGGGCACCTTTGTAGGTATTCTGTTCTTCGTACTGGTACTGTTCGCAGCTATGACCAGCTCCATTGCACTTACCGAAAGTGCTGTGTCTACTTTCGAGGACGAGCTTGGCTGGGGACGTAAAAAATCTACTGTGATCATGGGTGTGATCATGCTGGCACTGGGAACGTTATCCTCACTGGGTTACGGACCGCTTGGTGCTGTGAAGATCATCGGAATGCAGTTCCTTGATTTCTTCGATTTCCTGACCAACTCCGTGATGATGCCTATCGCTGCCATCACCATCTGTCTGCTGGTGTCCCGTGTCATCGGAGTAAAGGCTGTGGAAGAAGAAGTCATGCACGGAGAAGCCGCTTTCCGCCGCAAGAAGATATTTAACTTCATGATCAAGTATCTCTGCCCGGTATTCGCTGCCATTATTCTGATAAGTTCCGTGGCAAATGCATTTGGACTTATTTCCATGTAAAATGCCAGGGTCATGAAACAAGAACCCCACGCTGTGCTCGCACAAGCGTGGGGTTCTTGTTTCATGACCCGCCCAGCTATTCGCATAAAAGGGAAGCGTCGGATTCACGATATACTAATCACTCGTCCTGTTTCCGCATTTACTCTATGCGAAATCGAGATTACCGTTCTTCCTTCCGAGGCACGCTTCAGTGCCTGCAGCACCTCTTCCTCGGTCTGGGCATCCAGGTTCGCCGTAATCTCATCCAGCAGAAGGAGCTTCGGCTTCGCCACCGCAGCTCGGGCAATGGATAACAGCTGCCACTGTCCCTGAGAGAAGATCTCCGAAGTACAGAGCGTGTCATAGCCTTTTTCCAGCTGCTCTATCGTTGCATCCAGTCCCGCAATCCTTGCGGCCGCCCGTACCTCTTCCATAGCAATAGAATCGTCATACAGCGTGATCTGGTCTCTTACGGTACCGGGTACTCTGTGAAAAGTCTGCTCCACATAGCCGTACAGGCTGCGCTTCTCATTTTCAGGAATCTGAAAAGCATCTCTTCCCTGAATCAGCACTTTACCCTCTCCCGGCTGATAAAGCCCTAACAACAGCTTAAAGATCGTACTCTTACCGGCACCAGTTCTGCCCGACAGGGTTACCTGTTCTCCGGGATACACTTTGAAGCTTAAGTGATGCAGGATTTCACGACCGTCGTCCTCATAAGCAAAAGTCACGTTTTGCAACTCCACAAACGGCTTCTCCTCCGCTGTAGCCACCGGAGTCTCCAAATTCCGTACGCTCTCCGGCAGTTCCGCCAGCGCATAGAATTCATTGATCCTGTGCACGCCTGCAATGGCGGACTGAATCGTCTGAATCTCCATTCCCAGGCTCTCCACCGGAGTGAAGATCTGAGAGATATAATTGATCACCGCTACCGCCGTACCGGCAGACATGCCGAACAGTGTCAGCACCTTTGCATTACCGGAGGCAGAGAGCAGCATGACTACCGCCACCACAGCGGCGTTCAGGATCAGGATCACCGGAGAGTAGATAGCGTCATAGAAATTAGTACGCTCTATCGCACGGTAGCTCTCCGCAATATATTCATCATACCGCTGCTCCATATAGCGTTCTTTTCCCAACGTATGAATGGTGCGGATGTTGTGCAATGTCTCCGGCACATGTCCGGAGGCTCTGCCCACGGCACGACGGTTCTCGATCTGGGCTTTCAGCATATTTTTCTGCACCGTCCGTGTGAACCAATACAGGAAAGGCAGAATCACCAGAAGCACAATGGCAAGTCCTCTGTTCTTCATCCAGATCACCGCCAGAATACTTAAAATCTTGCAGGCATCCGCAAACATGCTGATGATACCGGAGGTGAACAGGCTCTCCACGGTATCCACATCTCCCACGAAGCGGGAAACGATCGTACCGGGCTCCTGCTTCGTCAGTTCATCTGCTGTCAGGTTCATGTATTTGTCCATCATGCTGCTCCGCAATGCATGGGTGATCTTCTGCCCAAATATCGTTAACAATCCTTCCCGGACGCTCTCTGTCAGCCCGGTGAGCACCGTAAAAGCAAAATATAGTATCACCAATGCAACCGGAACTGCACTTCCTTCAGTGATCGTATCCACAATACTTCCCAGAATCCAGGGCGGCAGAAGTGCGGTTACGATGGCACCTACGACAGTCAGCACGATTCCCAGTGATAGCCCTGCATAGCCTGTCACAGTCTGCCGGATCACGCTGCAGACATTTTTCACATTCTGTCTCTTATTTTTCTGTATCTGTTTATTTTTCTGCATGATCCTGACCTCCCTCCTGCGTACTGTGTGCATCAGCGCCATCCGCCTGTGCTTCATACAGTCTCGCATACTCCGGGAACTTTTCAAGGATCTGTTCGTGGGTTCCTACGGTCACTTTTCCATCCTCCATCCACAGCACCTGATCCATTTCAGGGAACAGATACAGCCTATGGGACAACAGGATCACGATACTGTCTGCTGCCAGCTTCCGCAGATTGGCGAAGACTTCTTCCTCCGTCTTACGATCCAGTGCGGAAAAAGGATCGTCCAGGATCAGGACCGGACGCTTATGGCACAGAGTTCTGGCCAGTGCCAGCCGCTGTGCCTGACCACCGGACAGCCGGACACCGCCGTTTCCTACAATGGTATCCATCCCCTCTTCCATCTCTGCCACCTCGCCGTCGAAACAGACTGCCTTCAGATATTCTTCCACATCTTCATCGTCTCCAAGTAGTACATTATTGCGGATTGTATCATTGAACAACTCCGGATCATGTCCCAGATAACCTACCATTCCGCTGCGCTCCGGTTTCGTTATTTCCGATAATTCTTTGCCGTGGAAACGGATCCTTCCTTCATAAGGATATTCGCACAGGAACGTTTTGCCCAGTGTGGACTTACCACAGGCTACCGCACCGGTGACACCGATGATCTGTCCCGGAGTGGCTGACAGGTTGAAGTCCTCATAGATCTTCTCTCCGCCGGGATAAGCGAAGCTTACTTCCGATACTTCCAGCGTTCCCGGCTCCTGTACCAGGCTGTCGTCCTCATAAGCGGCTTCCTTCAGCAGCGGCTTGATACGCTTCCAGGAGACCTGGGCTTTATGTACCGCATTGAATAGCTTCGCTGCATGAGAAGATTTCACGGCTAACTTCAAAAAACAGGATAAAAACGTGGTAAAGGCTGCTACATCCCATGTTTTCCAACCGTTTCCCAGCACATTTTGGCTGCCGAAATACAGGATAAACAGCACACCGGTCATAGAGATGATCCGGTACAGCGGTGGGAACGCAGTACTCCAGATATTGGCCTTCACAGCGGATTTCTCATAATCGGTAAGGTTCGCTTCATAGGCCTGCCTGCGCTCTTCCTCTCTGCCATAGACACGGTAGGTAACAGCATTGGTGGCTCTGTCCAGGGTTGCAGTGCTTAACTCTCCGGACTGTTCCTTATAAGCTGCTCCGGTACGCTGCACGTTACGCTTCATCTTCTCCGCCAGCACATAAGATACCGGTAAAAACAGCATACCTAAAATCGCCAGCCGCCAGTCATAGAATAACAGCATTCCCACATATGCCGCCAGTGCCACACCGGTATCGAAGATCTCTGTGGTAAATTTCCGCATACCCTCCGCACAATCATCCACATCCAGGATTGCCTTGGTCATGACATTTCCGGCACCCTCTTCCTCCAATTCGGCACGGCTTCTGTGCACCAGACTGCGGTACAGGATCTCTTTCATGTCACGATTCACATTATTGGCAAATCGTCTGACATAAAAACGTTTGATATAACGGGAAAGCTGCACGATGGCAATAGATATCACATACGCAGTCACTAGCACCAGCATATCCCGATATCCGGCGTTCCCACCCAGAATGTCCACCAGACATCCCGTCATCCGGCCCTCGAACCACGGTCCTGCCAGCAGTCCGAGATTATAGATCAGACCAGAGATTGTTACTGCCAGCAGCACCGGCCACTGGGTTTTGAAATAATACAGGATTTGATTCTTTTTCACTGCCTCAGATATCTGTTTCATCCTCTCCGGCTCCTTCTACCACACATTTTGCCACATTGACAAATCCTGCCCGTTGTTCCTGCTTGGAACGTCGGTATAATGTATCTAACGTCTTGCAGAATGCTTCCTTTTCCTCCTCCGGGAGTTCCGCCAGCAGCCATTCATAGAAGACAGTCTCTATGGCCGCCTTGGAATTTTTCAGCTGCTCTGCCTTCTCCGTGGCATACAGCAGCTGGCTTCTGCCGTCCGCCGGGTTGGGCTTCCGATAAAGGTATCCCTTACTCTCCAGACTCGCCGCACGCCTTGCGGCAGCTCCCTTGTCGATCTTCAGCTGTTCTCGCACCGCCGCCTGGGTAATGCCCGGATTGTGCCGTACCAGATGGATAAAATCAAATTCCGCAGTCCCAATCCCATCTTCCTTCATGGTCTGCACCGTGAATTGCTCACTTCTCTTGCTGTTTTCGTCATTTTTCGTTCTGTTGCATCCATGGTTCTACCTCTCTGTGTTGTATTCAGATAACAGAAAAAGATGTACCTGCATCCAAAATGGATGATAGTACATCTTTTTTTGCTCTGTCAATGATTTATTTGACGAGTTAATGTTGTGTTTCTGGTTATTTTAATCTATATATGTTAAAAAAACCGATCTACACTAGTAGAAATTCTTTCTTATTATTTAACTATCGACACATCTATCAGTCAACCGTGATCTACACTAGTAGAAATTTTTTCTTATTATTTAACGTCTTCTGCTTGACTGATAAGCTGTTCATCTACACTAGTAGAAATTCTTTCTTATTATTTAACCCCTTATTTTATGTTATTGCACAATTGGGGACTTAATATGCTTATGTTTTATGCACTTTTTTGTTATTATTTCACTAATTTTTTTTACAATAAACCTATCTACAGATATTTGAGGCTAGGTTTGTATTTTCTGTAATTATATTATCCTTTATTCGATCACTATTGTCAATTTCAAACACAGAATATTGTATCCTATGTCCGAATCGCTTTATGGGCATTTGTTCCGTTAATCTGTGCTTCGGTCTGATAGGTCAGGTTGTCCTGACCTCCATATAATTTATGAAAATATATGGAGGCCGGGCAAAAAATCTTCCATCTACAAATACCTTTTTTTCTGCATAAAATCAAACCATGATTTATTATCCTGCACAAGTTTGTTCCTTGGGAACTGTTCGTTTTCCTTCCAGTTTTCTTTAATCTGCTTTACTTCATAAAGACCTTTCAGAGCAATACAATATGCACCATTCGCATCTGCATCCTGAGGCAAAGTTTTGTCTGCTGTTGCGGTATCAAAGAACTCGCCTTTATCATTTAATACTGGAGAAATCAACCTGTCATATTCTCTGTCTTCCGACTCACTTCGGCTGTTCCGCATCTGAACTGTGAGTCGAAAAATATCAATAATTTCGGCTTCAATACCTTTTTCAACAATTTGACCTTTTAAATCTTTTCCGTCGTGGTACTCAATCCCTGCCCTCTGCAACATTTTTTCCATAGCATCGGTAAGTTCTACCTCCATCGATTGACTTGTATATTTTCCATTGACAACTATCCTCTTTAATCTCGTACCGTTAGTATACACTTTCCATTTTGTTGAAGCCAAAATTGTTCCCTTTTTTATGTAATTATTATAGTCAAATGAGAACTCAAACATTTTCTTATCCCTGTCATATCTTATTTCATCAAACTTCCCTACAAAATCCTGTCTGCTCTCTCGATTTGTCAGATTCTTAAATGAAAAAAGATTTACAAATCCTGTTGTTGGATCAATTTTAGAAGTATATCCAGCAGGAACATAAAAAATAAATCCGCACTGTTTCCCGACTTTTTTAAGGCTTTCCGGAATATAAGTTAACTGATAACCTCTTAACACTCCTCCTTCTTCACATACTTCTCTGTCTTTAAATACCAGATAATGCAATTTTTCAATTAACATCGTTTCAAACTTCTGATAAACCTGCCTCTCAACTTTAAATCTTCCTGTTTTAAATCCGTAATTCAAGTCTTCCATGGCTACAACTGCATTATATTTCACAACCAGTTGCGCAATATAATGAATTACCATGGATAAGTAGCCTTCTTTTAACTCTTTGATTTTTTCTATTTCTTCCCAATTTTTTCTTGCTGCATCCCTGCTCTTCTCCCTATCCTTTAACTTCTGTTGATAATCATACCCATTAACAATGTTAAAGGAACGCTGCTCCCGTATATTCCCATGCACATCTACTACAGAAATATACAGTAGATTTCTTTCCCCTCTGTCAATTCCAATAATATGAATATCTTCTTTTTTAGCAATATATGCCAAAGTCCTTTCATTTACTGCAATATCACTTTTTGCCTTGAAATTAATGGTTATGGGAAGATGCAGAAAATAGTTGTCACAACAATAGCGATAATTTTTTACAATATCTTTTGTCGCAGTGAAGCTTTTAATCTTGCGTTCCTCGAGATATCTTTGGGCTTCTGTAGACAATTTTCCCCTTCCTATATGGTTCAAATAATTGTATATTTCTGTATAGTATTCCTCCGGTATGGAAACTCTGATTTCTTTATCACCTACCGTCTGTGTATAACTTCTATTTACCAAAACAGATCCCTTCTTATGTACAACCGGAGTTTTTATACTTGCTTTTCGGAAAAATAATTCTGCCTCTCCATTTAATTTCAAAACAATATCTTTGAGATTCTCTTCACTAAATAAATTTTTGAGATACATCGTATGCAGATTATCTTTTCCTGTGCTATGAACGGAAAAGTCTTTATTATATATCTGAAATAAAAATATTTGCCCCTTCTCATCCAGCTTTTGAATCTCATCAGCACTAATATACGTCCACTTAATTTGATACCCCTGCATTTCTACTTCTCTGTAAAATCCACTGATATCTTCATAGTCTTTGGTATCTGAAAAGTGAAAATCGTAATTCTTCCAATCAGGGTGTTTATGAATACATTCTTTATAGTAGTCAATCAAATCCCAGCAATATCCCAAATCAAATTTGGGCGATGACTTAATATGTCTCTTTTCGTTATATCCATCTAAAATGTGTTTTGACGGTTTATATGTCTCCTGACCTGACCGTGAAGTAATAAAAACCTTAGGCAACATTTTTGAAGGCCCCGGAAGAAGATTATAAATCATTTTTTTATAATCTCCTTTTTCTTCTTTTTCATGGCCTTTTATGATTTGTTTATCCGGTTTATTCCTTACATTAAAAATTCCCAAATAAAATTTTTGATCCCGCATCAGCAAAATTGCATTATTATCGTACTCTTTGCTTTGACTCCATCCGTTTGCCAATGTAGGAGAGCCGAAATGAAGCTTAAATTTTACTGTACTATATGGCTTCTGCGTAACATAGCTTCGAACATGATTATAAAGCGTTGTAATCCCCTCGAAGTCTTCCAAAACATCTTCTAACTCAGAATAAAAATAACTATCTTTTTCTATTATATCGCTTACGATAAAAGTCTGTCCCCACTGATATACATGCAAAAAGGAATCCAATATTGTCTTGATTTCCGTTGTCTTCTCCTTATTTTGCAGCAATTTTATGTCACTATTGCATACCAGCGGATCTGTAGAAATTTGTCCTGCCATATCACAAATCTCAGTAATACATTTTTTTGCTGATATTGTTCGATCCATTTCCGATCCATATAAGGAAATTATTTTATCTATATCAGCAATACTTCTATACTCTTCTTTTTTTGCAGCTGCTTCTGCTTTCTCTTCTTTCTTTTCCCCCTTACCGGGCAGCGCATCCATATATTCTTCTTTTATACATTTTCTTATAGCATCCCAGCTTCCATATAGCGCATTTGATATCTGCTCATATTTATTACTACTAATATATATCTTCCCCAGGTCATAATCATCACATTTTTGCCCTAAATGTACACATCTGCAAATAATTTCTTTCTCCTTCATTGTTTTTATAAATTCGTTTAAGGCATCATATACTTCTTGGTCTGATTCAAATCTAAACGGGATCTCATAATAGGAAGATTTTTTGCATAGTATTTGTTTATGTAGCTTTTTCATCCGAAAATCATTTTTGTTAATTCTATTTTTCTGGCAGAATTGATTCATATGTTCATTTATTTTCCCGCAAATGCCATTGTAATATTCTATTCCTGGCTGTGTTAATACTCTGTCATAGAAGTCTACCAAATATATATGTTTCATCTGCCATTCCTGCAACATATCTTTATATTCTTCTTCCATTCCACAGACTTCCTCCGGGTATTGTTGCTCTATTCGCTGAAACGCCCGCATATTCTGTAAATGAATTTCTGAATTTTCATTTACAATCCGAAAGCTTATGGCCGTAGAAATATTATCTTCAGAAAAATTGTTTCTCCGCTGATTAAAATAATTAGTAAATGCAGTAGCAAAACGCTGAAATAACACCCGTGTCTGCTCTTTCTCTGCCTTCTCCTCCTCAGTATACTCTTTATTATCTTTTATAAAGTTTGGAAGGATATCCGTAATTAATTTAGCATTAAACAGATCCTTAAATCTTTTATCACTGGTAAAATAGCAACAGATTTCTTTTCTTTTTTCGTTTTGTATTTTATCAAGATCTTTTCGTACTGATATGTCCTCCATCGTTTCTTCCATTTTTTGGAATAAGGAATTCCATTGTATTCCTTGAATTTGACCAAGTTTTTCCTCAATAAATGCCCTATAATAGTCATCCATGATTTCCTTTAATTCCTGTTGTTTTTCTGCTCGCAATTCATCATCACGGATGACCCCCATCTCTTCCATATGGATCTTTGTACTCTCTGTAGGAATCAATGCATTTCTTAATGTCTTTGATAAGGATTCTTTTCCAATAAAATCTTCAAGGCCTGTTTTATAATTCATATATTTTCCTCCCCTTGTTGTAAAATCTTATATCTAATTATATCCTCTACTATATTTTTTTGTAAAGCTGTGTTATGCTATTTTTTCAAATAAAAACGCTCAGAGAACATTCCCTAAGCGTTTAATCATCATTTTATTTAATTGTGTTTATAGCATATATTTTCTTTTTAACCTGACAGCTTTAATCTACCAAAGTAGAAATTCTTTACGCCTTCAAAATCTCCGAAAGGTTCCTCTGGATCCCTGCCGCCACATCGGGCTTGTTCATGGAATAGACATGGACATGCTTCACTCCGTTCGCCAGCAGGTCGATGATCTGATCGGTGGCATAAGCGATGCCCGCCTGTTTCATGGCTTCCGGGTTATCTCCGAAGCGGTCTACGATATTTTTGAAGCGTTCGGGAACATTACAGCCGGACAGTTTTACGGCATTTTTCACCTGTACGCCACGGGTGATAGGCATGATACCCGGTATGATCGGCACGGTAATTCCCGCTTCTCTCACACGGTACATAAAGTTAAAGAAGATATTGTTGTCGAAGAACATCTGGGTCGTCAGATACTCACATCCGGCATCCACCTTTGCCTTCAGTCCCTGAATATCCGCATTCTTGTTAGCGGAATCGGGATGCACCTCCGGGTAGCAGGCACCTCCTACGCAAAAATCTCCGTTTTCCTTAATAAAGCGCACCAGATCCGATGCATGGGTAAAATCTGTAAATACTTCTCCGTCGAAATCCTTTGGAATATCTCCTCTCAGAGCTAAAATATTCTCGATCCCTGCTGCTTGCATTTCTGTAAGAGCTACGCCGATACTGCTCCTGTCAGCGCAGACACAGGTCAGATGCGCTACGGTAGGCACATTGTACTGCTTCTGAATCTCTCCTGCCAAAGCAATGGTATGTCCCTTGGTACTGCCGCCGGCGCCATAAGTCACGCTCATATAAGCAGGCTGCAATGCCGCGATCCCCAGTGCTGCTGCCTCCACATTTCCGAAGTCCGTGCTCTT
>OQVS01000743.1_pt1 | contig 22636 bp, 20 predicted proteins | sample 1691601 | NCBI WGS metagenome assembly OQVS01 (sample SAMN03418268, study PRJEB22391) | human gut metagenome | biome: human-gut; feature: organic feature; material: feces | host: Homo sapiens | place: Tanzania | collected 2013-01
AATATTTATAATTTTTGGGATAAAAAAAGGCGGCGGAGCACTTGGGGGAGTGCTTCGCCGCTGGAGTTATGGCTTTATTCCTTGGAGGAATGTTTTCTTATTTGCCAAGTTTGGCTTGGATTGCCTTGCTTTCGGCTTCGTAGCCTGGCTTGTTGAGGAGGGCAAACATGTTCTTCTTGTAAGCCTCTACACCTGGCTGGTTGAATGGGTTCACGCCCAAGATATAGCCGCTCACGCCACAAGCCTTCTCGAAGAAGTAAATGAGTTGGCCGAGGTAGCGCTCTGTGAGTGCAGGAATGGTGATGAGCAAGTTTGGCACGCCGCCATCTACGTGAGCCAAGCGAGTGCCGAGTTCAGCCATCTTGTTCACCTCGTCAACGTGCTTGCCAGCGAGGAAGTTCAGACCGTCGAGGTTGGCATCGTCGTTAGGAATAATCACGCTGTGGCTCATATCGCCCACAGAAAGCACGGTTTCGAAGATGGTGCGTTCGCCATCTTGAATCCATTGACCCATAGAGTGGAGGTCGGTGGTGAAGTCAACCGATGCTGGGAAAATGCCCAGATGGTCCTTGCCTTCGCTTTCGCCGTAGAGCTGTTTCCACCATTCAGCGAGATAGTGGAGGCGTGGGCAGAAATTCACCAGAATTTCAATCTTCTTGCCAGCCTGATAGAGCGCGTTGCGGGTTTGAGCGTAGGTGAACACGTTTTCATCGTCGCCATTCTCAATTTCCACAGCACCAGCCACGAGAGCCTTCACATCGAAGCCAGCCACTGCGATTGGGAGCAAGCCCACAGGGGTGAGCACTGAGAAGCGACCGCCCACATTGTCGGGGATAACGTAGGTCTTGTAGCCCTCTTGGGTGGCGAGGCTGCGAAGTGCGCCCTTCTTGGCATCGGTGATAGCCACGATGCGCTTCGAAGCCACTTCCTTGCCCTCTTGCTGCTCCAGCATGTCTTTCAACAGACGGAAAGCGATGGCAGGTTCGGTGGTAGTTCCTGATTTAGAGATAACGATGATACCGAATTTGCGGCCTTTCAAAAGGTCCATGAGGTCGGCAAGATAATCCTCGCCGATATTGTTGCCTGCAAAAAGCACCTTGCAGTTGCCTGGTTTGTAAGCGTCGAAACTGTCGCTCAACGCCTCAATCACAGCCTTAGCGCCAAGATAGCTGCCGCCGATGCCGATAGCCACCACAAATTCGCAAGATTCGCGAAGCGATTTGGCTGTGGCTTCGATGTCGGAGAGTTCAGCTTCGGTAATGCTGCTTGGAAGGTGGAGCCAACCGAGGAAATCGTTGCCCTCACCTGTGCCTTTTTCAAGTTTTTCTACTGCGTTAACAGCCTGCTCCTTCAGCGCGTCAACCTTGCATTGGTCGATGCCTTGACCGAGAGCGGCGAAATTAGATACCTGAATTTTTTCTAACATAGTAAAATATATTTAGTGGATTATTAAATGCCTTTGGGATTATTAAATGCTTTTAGTGAATGCGCGGCGGCGTTTGTGCTGCACATAGTTGAAATATTGCCATTGCTTCTGCACATTTTCGTTGGTTTCAAGTTCCACGTTGGTTTCTGCCCATTTGTAGCCACGCTTGTTGAAGGCAGGAATCAAGTCGATGAAGAACAGCGAGTTCACGCCCTTGCTCTGATATTCAGGCTTCACGGCAATGAGCAGCAAGTCGACGATATCCTTTTCCTTTTTGATGCCTTTCAGCAGGTGGTACCAGCCGAATGGCAACATGCGGCCACGGCTCTTAATCAGCGCTTTGGAGAGCGATGGCACCGATACGCCCACACCCACAAGCTGGTCGTTGGCATCAGCCACGAGCGAAATGTGGTCGAGTGGCAAGAAAGGCAAATATTCCTTGATGTAGTGCTGCATCTGCTTTTCAGAGAGCGGAGAATAGCCAAACAGACTGTCGTAAGCCTCGTTGATAAGTGAGAAAATGGATTCGCCATACTTACCAACCACCTCTTTGAGACTGGTTTTCTCCACCAGGTGCAAGCCGAAGCGGTGTTGCACGATGTTGCCGATTTTCAGCATCTTTTCAGGAATTTCCTTTGGCACATCAATCTTAAATTCCACCCAGTCCACATCTTTCACGAAGCCCAGTCGCTCGAAGTGCTTCTGATAGTAGGAATAGTTGTAGATGGTGGCTTGTGTGCTCAACTGGTCGAAACCCTCGATCAGGCAACCTTCGGGGTCCATGTCGGTGAAGCCGAGAGGTCCGGTGAGCTGCGTCATGCCCTTGCCTTTCGCCCAGTCCACCACTGCGCCATAGAGCGCATCCACCACTTCCTCATCGTCGATGAAATCTACAAAACCAAAGCGGCCCTCTGCCTTGCCGGCGCGCTCGTTCACCAATTTGTTGATAATGCCAGCGATGCGGCCCACAGGCTTACCGTCGCGATACGCCATGAAAAATGCGCTCTCGCAAAACTCGTAAGCGGGATTTTCTTTAGGAAGAAAAGTGGTGAGCATATCGTTCGCAAGGTCGGGAACGTAGTATTGATTGCCTTTATAAAGAACGTCTATTGGAAAATGGATAAACTTGAGTAATTCCTTTTTTGTGGGCTCAAGTTTGTGAATATCAACTGCCATTATAATTCGTTTGTATTAATATCGATGTGCAAAGTTACAAAAAGAAGTTAGAAATCAGAAATTTCCGATAGTTAAAGAAGTAAAGAAGTTGAATAAACGAAGGCTCCACACGCCCCTTTCCTCTGCCTTTTTTACCATATAAAAGCCGTGCTTTGAAAAAAAATAGCCACCTCGTTTTTACTTTTCACATTTCCCAGGGTTATAGACTATGTAAGCGGTTGTTCTATTTATTCAACACAAACATAACAAATATGAGAAAACAAGTTTTAACCACACTGGCTTTGGCGGCAATGCTGCCAGTCAGTGCCCAGGAGGCTTATTCTTTCCTCACGATTGAGACCACCGACGATGCGAAGACCAATCTTCCTGTCGAGACTCTCACTATGAGCGTGGGCGATGGTGTGCTGACCGTGGGCGACCAGAGTTTTCCTCTGGCAAATTTGAAGAAAATGTATTTTTCCGATGGCAATGTCATCACAGGTATTGACCAGCTCACCACCGATGGCACCGGCGAAATTGTGGCAATTTACGACCTGCAAGGTAGAAAAGTAAGCAAAGACGACATGCAGAATGGCATTTTTGTGGTGAAAACCAAGCAAAAAACCACCAAAATGATAGTGAAATAAAAAAGCTCTTGATGTTCATGTCCCAAGACATTACGACGATGACAAAACGATTACTTTTATTCATATTGCTTGCCACGTGTTGCAAAGCCTCTTATGCCGCTGATGCGCAGAATGAGCAAAGCACCGATAAATACGATGGCGTTTTCTCTTACGAGAGCCATACCTATGAAGGTGTAACACTTCCATATCGCAAGGCTGTGCTCAATGCCGACAAGGCTGGCGAACCCATTTTGGTGACTTATTTGCACGAAGCACCTTCGCGAGGCACCGACAATGCGCTTCAATTAAAGGAGGCGGCTGTGGACTCAATCTACACCTACCTGCTGCAAAGTGGCAGACCAGCCATCTTCATTGCTCCACATTGCCCCACCACCACAGGTTGGACAGGGCAGTTGCGCAGAGTGATTCATCATCTTCAAGATGAGTGCGCCAGCATAAGTAATGTGAAAGACAAATACATAGCTGGCTGCTCTATCGGCGCAAATGGTGTGTGGTGTCAGCTCAATTTCTATCCAGGCTACTACACCGCCGCTATGGCTGTGGCTGGCGACCCCTCAGGCTATAATGCCATTGAAATTGCCACCACGCCTGTGCTCACAGTTATGGGAACTGCCGACACGGTGATGCCTCTCGTGAATGTTGAGAATCTCATTCCTGCGGTGCAAACCGCTGGCGGAACGATTAGGCTCGACGTGGAAGATGGCTCCGACCATGTGACCACCTGCAATCGTGCATACACTCGCGAACGATTAGACTGGCTGTTTTCTCACTCAAAAGGAGGCACCACAGGCGTTGCCACCGTTAAAGCCTCGCAATTAGCGACCGACAGCCCCGTTTACGACCTCAATGGCAGGCGCGTGAGCCACCCCGGCCACGGCTATTATATTGAAAACGGTAAAATCGTAATCAGATAATCACATTCCTCACTGTAAAAACAAATGAAAATGAAACATATTTTTTCCATTTTTGCCACTTGCGCCATCACGATGGCTGCACAGGCACAGACTTTGAGTATTGAGCAAGGCAATGTGTCGTATAGGTTTCCTGCGGCTTTGGCTGGAGAAATGACTTTTGCCAACGGCACAACGCTTACCATTCTCGACAAAACTTTCACGCTCGACGACATCAGCGCAATGAGCGTAGATGCGAAGAGCACCACAGAATTGAAAATCAACATTCCCAACGAGCAACAAGCCGCCTACAATATGGTGTATGGCAATGTTACGCCCGACAGTTACAAAAGCTATATCGGAGGCTTGCGCCTAAACTTCAAAATGGAGGGTGTCAACCGCATTGAGTTGGAGAGCGTTGACGGCAACGCCCTCGCCGGTAGTGCCACTCGTGCGGCATCGGGCGAGGAAATCACCGATATTTCACGCAGGCAGAGCATTATCACCCTCCTGCCTCCCAACGGCGGAACTTTCCAATCCGGCACCGACTACTACATCGCCACATTCCCATGCGATTTGTATAGTGGCTACCGTCTTTCCATCTTCAAGCAAATCGACGGTGTGCAAAAGGTGGCAGACTTCTATGGTGTGCACCAAGTGACCGAGGCAGGAAAATTCATTGCGCCTATCGACCTCGATGAAAGCGAATTGGAATTCGACGACATTGATGCGCCACTTGTGGAGGAAGATCGCCCAGAATTGGACAATAAGACTAAGGAACTGCTTAGGGAATACAAGATAAACCCTTGCATCGAAACCTACAATGCGCTTTACGAGCAAATGGGTGTACGATACGATAAGGTGGTGGCTCGCAAAAAAGCGAAACTGCGTGAACTTGAAAGGGAGGCGCATCACCAATATCTTATCGACGAAATGCAAGGCATTGTTGATGAAATGGTGAACAATCGCGAGGAACGTTTGCGCCAACGCTTTCTCAGCCTTATCGACTCCCGAAAAGACGACGACCCCATCGACGAGTGGCTCGTGCTGAAAGGTGCCACCGAAAATAATGCCTATGTGGGATATGCCCCTGTCACAAATGCGGAATACGCCTCATTCAACCCAAATTTCAAATATCCTGATGGGCAAGAGCGCTATCCTGTGGTGAATGTGAGTTATGACGAAGCTGTGGCATATTGCAACTGGCTCGGTTCGAAAGATGCAACACACATCTACCGCCTTCCTACCGAATATGAGTGGATTTTGGCGGCAGGACACATGCCCAAAGATGTGAATATGAACGCCAACTTCGTGGAAAGCGGACTCACTTCGGTAGATGCCTACGCCGGATCTAAAGGAAATTGTGGAGGCATCGACTTCTGGGGCAATTGTTGGGAGTGGACTTCCACCACCACAGCCCCTAACACCTACCTTATCAAGGGTGGCGCATGGGACAGCAACCGCGACGCTTGTCGTAGTGAATACTGCAACGACAGCCGCGATGGCTCAAAAGGCTATCCAAATGTAGGAATTCGAGTCGTAAGAACAGATAAATAATAAATAAACAAGTAAAATAGAGTGACGAATAAAAATTGAGCGTTATTAGCTGTTATTAGTGTTAAAATAGGAACGGAGTTGCGAAACTCCACAGAACCCCGATGTGGTGGTTGCACGTGATGTGTAGCCACCACACTTTATTTTTGATAGGGAGGGAGAATTTTTTTAAGGTGCAAAAATGTCACCTTAAATGTTTTGTTTGATGAGTGGTTAGTGGCTGAAGGTGTAGAGGATGAAGAGGAGGGTGAGGATGATGGCGATGAGGGGGAGGTAGATGGTGTCGCCCAGGCGGCGTTCGAGGCGCAAGTCGAGCAAGGCAAGGTCGCTGATTTCGCCGCTGATGCACTGGCGCGCTATCTGTATGAGGCGTTTCGGGTGGCTTGGCGACGCTATCACGGCATCGAGCAGTGCCTCGCCGTAAGCCGCCACCACCTCGCGCTCGGTGGCTGGGGCGGCACCTGTGGGGTATATGTCGAGTGTGCGGAAATCGTCGTCGAACACAAACGACCGTGCGTCGATGGCTCCCGTTTCGCCACGCTCGCGCGCCTCGGTGATGGCAGCCACCGCACGCTGCTGCAGCAGAGCCATCACACGAGTGTTGACCATTCGGTTTTCAATCAATGTTTGTAAGCAAACTGGCATTTCGGAAAGGGCGGGTGTTTAGCGTTGAATGAAATCTTGGAACGCTTGCCTATAACTGTCGCCAATGGGGATATACACATCGCCGAAGATGATGCGGTTGCGCTCTATTTCACGAATTTTGCTCTTTTGCACGATAAACGAGCGGTGCACTCTGATGAAGCGCGACGATGGCAGCATTTCCTCCATCGCTTTCATGTTCATCAGCGACACCACTGGTTTCGACGACTCGTCGGTGTAGATTTTCACATAGTCTTTCAGCCCTTCCACATAGTTGATGCTGTCGAGACGGATTTGAATCAACTTATATTCGCTTTTCACGAAAATGCTCTTCGTTTCCTCGCTCTTTTCCGCATCGCCGTGATGGCGAACGAGCGAAAACCACTGGAGTGCCTTGTTGCACGCCGCCAGGAAATCCACATAACTGATGGGCTTGAGCAGATAGTCGAGCGCATTGCTGCGGAAACCGTCGAGCGCATACTGGTCGAAGGCGGTGGTGAACACGATGCGTGTGGTTTCGGGAACCATCTTCGAGAGTTCCAGACCATTGATTTCCGGCATTTGAATGTCGAGGAAAATCACATCTACGCTTCCCCCGGCCATATCCTTCATCGCCTCGGTGGCGCTGTAGTATTTGCCAGCGAGCTGCATAAATGGAATTTTGTTCACATAACTGGCGAGCAATTCCACCGCCAAAGGCTCGTCGTCAACGATTGCGCATTTCAGAATCATGGGTGTCAATTTTTATGATTGAATAATACTCTTTTCCGTCTTCCGTGGTGCCACGGTGCCACTCGTAATGGCCGTCGTACATGAGCGAGAGGCGCTTCTGCACCTGTTCGAGCCCAATGCCCGAACCGCTCTTGTCGTTTACGCTCTTCGGGTGGTAGCTGTTGCGAATCTCGCAAGTGACCACGCCGCCTTCCTCCTCAATCAAAATGTGGATATAACTCGGCGCGGAATACGAAATGCCGTGCTTAAACGCATTTTCAATGAGCGAGATAAAGATAAGCGGAGCAATGAGGATGCGGCTGTTGTCGTCGATGTTGAAGTCGGTGGTCACGTTCACGCTCTGGCTCACACGTATCTTCATCAGTTCGATGTAATTCTTGATAAACGCCACCTCCTTGTTGAGCGGCACGAAGTCTTGCTGATTATCGTAAAGCACATGGCGGAGCAGTTTGCTCAATTCCTGAACCGCGCCCTGCGCCTTGTCGGGGTCGATGGCGATAAGGGCATAGATGTTGTTGAGCGTGTTGAGCAAGAAATGCGGATTGAGTTGGTTGCGCAGGTTGGTCAGTTCGGCCTCGCTTCGTGTTTTCTCAGCCTCGCGCCTCAAGTCATCCACACGCTTCATGTGTTGCGACATGCGTATCGCCATTGCCAAAGCCACCAGCAGCACCATCAGCACGGCTTGCCACAAGGCAAACCCAAGCGGAGCACGTGGACCACCGGGCCTTGGGAAGCGTGGACGGTGATGGCGCGTGGGTTCGGGCAGGAAATCCGAGATGATCCACCACCACCCAGTGTGCACGCCCAGTGCCACCAGCAGAAGCAGCAGGTTCACCCCAAAGAAGGTGCTGCGCTTGTGCTTGAGGTAGAGGCGTGGAATGAGATAAAGATGATTCAGGTAGAACACTGCCATATAGCACAGCGTCGGTCCCAGGGAGCGGTAAGTGTGCAGCAAGCGCTCGTCAAGACGCTCCGACGGACGAAGCAGTGAAGGAACGAAGAAAATCAGCCCCCAGCACAGCACATGAATTGCCAAACTCCTTTTGTCGATATTTAGTTTTATCACTTTAGTGTATAATTTTACTTTCGGTCTGTGCTAAGTTATAAAAAAGAATCGACACCCCCAAAATCCAATAGACAATCGCCACCTTTTTATAGACAAAAAGCGGTTTTTAGAGAAATTGGAAGTTGGAAATTAGAAGTTAAGGAGTTAAGAAGTTAAGACGACACTTTCGCCTTTGGTAATGTGATGGAATCGAAACACCGATAATCGGTGTTCCTGCACCATCTCCTGTCTGACTTGTCTGACCAGTCCGACGCGTCCGACTCGTCCGACATCAAAAACTCGTTGACCTGTTGACTCGTTGGCTTGTTGACTTTGAGGGAGAAAAAAGAATCCCGGTGAGCGTTGGGGGCTCGCCGGGATTGCGTTATGTCGTTTGGATTGGAGAATGATTACATGCTCTCAATCGCTTTTTTCACGAGTTCGAATACTGCTTCTGGACCACCAGTGCCTTCAATCATGTGAAGGATGCCCTTCTTAGCGTAGAATTCCTTCAATGGAGAAGTTTGGTTGTTGTAAACTTCCAAACGTGAGGTGATGGTTTCGAGGTTGTCGTCGCTGCGGCCAGTTTCTTTACCGCGGTTGAGCAGACGAGCGATGAGAATGTCTTCTGGAACATCGAGGCCAATCACGCCATTCAACTTGGTGCCGCGCTTTTCAAGCATTGCTTCGAGGGCTTCTGCCTGTGGGATAGTGCGTGGGAAACCGTCGAAAATCACACCGTTTTGAGCAGCTTCTTTGTTGTCGTCAACAACAGAGGCCAAAATGTCTACCATCAGTTCGTCGGGAATCAGTTGACCCTTGTCGATATACTCTTTGGCAGTTTTACCAAGGTCGGTGCCGCGTTTGATATGGTCGCGGAGCACATCACCTGTTGAAATATGGAAGAGTCCATAGGTCTTAATCAAGACTTCGCTTTGAGTTCCTTTACCAGAACCTGGAGCGCCAAACATTACAATGTTAAGCATATTAATAAGTATTAAAGTTAGCCGTTATATTAAATTTTTACTTGTCTTTCAAAACCAAGATGTCGCGCAATCCGCGTGCCTGCCCGTCGAGGTCGAGTCCGTAGCCCAAGATGAACTTTGAAGGAATTTCAAATCCCACAAATTCAGGTGCTTGACCAGTGGTGAGCGATTTGGGCTTGAACAGCAGCGTAGCCATTTTCACGCTCTTTGGATTGTGCTTAGCCAGAGCCTCGCGCAGTGCCTTTGCCGTAACGCCAGTATCTACAATGTCTTCAATGATAATCACATCGCGGCCTTCAAGATTCTCGGCAAGCCCCATCACCTCGTTTACCACGCCGGTTGACGATGTGCCTTCGTAACTTTTGAATCGAATGAAAGTGATTTCAGCCTCTGGCAGATTGCAGGCGCGAAACAAGTCGGCTGCAAAAACGTAGGCGCCATTGAGCACACACACGAAAATAGGCGACTTTTCATCGCCAAGGCTCTCCACAATCTCTTGAGCCACACGGTTCACTTGCTTTGTAATTTCAGCTTCGCTGAGGTAAGGTACGAAAGTCATACCTTTCACTACTGTCTCTGTCATCTTTACAATTAAAGAAAAATTTCAACAAAGTTAAAAAAGTTTATTATTCTCACCAAATTTTCAAACCCCTATATCATTTGTTTTTGCAAAAAATTCCGTGATGAGCGAGTTTTTTTGCGTTTCGCTATCGTAGCCAAGAAAAAATCCGTATTTTTGTAGTTGCTTTTTATAAACCCAAATCGGTCATTAGACCGTATAAGGATTTACAGATTACTTCTTGCGGTCTTTCGGCTTTTATAAGATGCCTTTCGCTTGTTTTTAATTCGTAATAGCTCGCTATCACTCATTAAAAGACAAGCAAAATTCATTCTTCTAAAATTCCGAAATACCACAAGACCTAATGACCGATTTGGGATAAAGGATTAAAATTGGATTTATGAAAATATTCACTACCGAAGGCATTAGAAGAATCGACGAAGCAACCATCGAACGCGAGAGCATCAAAATGCTCGACCTGATGGAGCGTGCCGCGTCGGCTGTGGTCTATCAAATCATATCACGCTGGCACCCCAGCAAGCGAATTGTGATTTTCGCCGGTCCGGGCAACAATGGTGGCGATGCGCTTGCTGTGGCTCGACTGCTGGCGGAGCAGGGCTATCGCTCTGAGGTTTACCTCTTCAATGTGAAGGCCACTCGCCTGTCGCACTGCTGCGAAACCAACCGCGACCGCCTCAAAGGGCTTGACCGTGTGGAACTGATTGAGGTGCTCGACACCTTCACACCACCCGAACTCGGCCCCGACGACTTGGTGATTGATGGTCTGTTTGGCTCAGGCTTGAGCAATCCGCTCAAGGGCGGATATGCTTCCACCGTGCAGTATATCAACGAGTCGCACGCCTTTGTGGTGTCGCTCGACATTCCTTCGGGTTTGTTTGGCGAATGGAACACCGGTGTGGACCGCCGCAACATTGTTCGTGCCAATCTCACACTCGCTTACCAATTCAAGCGTCTGTCGTTTTTCTTTAGCGAAAACGCTGAATTTTTGGGCGAAGTGGTGGTGCTCGACCTTGAAATGGATCAAGATGCCATCGCAAGCACTCCTGCCGATTTCTACCTGATTGAGCGTGAAGATGTGAAGCGCGAACTGCGCCCACACGGCAATTTCATCAACAAATACGACAATGGCACCGTTTTCCTCGTGGCTGGTAGTTACGGCATGATGGGTGCCGCCACACTTGCTGCGCGTGGCGCAATGCGTGCAGGTGCGGGCTTGGTGACTGTTCACGCTCCGAAGTGCGGCTACATTCCATTGGCCACCACCGTTCCTGAGGTGCTGTTTGAAGCCGACCAAAGCGAATATTTCACTACCGACATAGAACTCCACCATAACTATAATGTGGTGGCAATCGGTCCGGGCATCAGCACCACCAGCGACACCATTGCGGCGGTGGATTCGTTCATCAAGCGTTATCGCCGTCCGTGCATTCTCGATGCCGACGCGCTCAACTGCATCGCCACTCGTCTGGTGCTCATTCACAGCATACCAAAGGGCTCAATCCTTACGCCTCACAATAGCGAGTTCGACCGCCTGTTTGGCGAACACACTACCGATGAAGACCGCCTGAAGAAGGCTATCGATGTGTCGCGCCTCTACGAAATCACCATCGTGCTCAAGGGCCGCTACACCAAGACGGTGCGCCCCGACGGCAAGGTGTATATCAATAGCACCGGCAACCCTGGCTTGGCAACTGCCGGTAGTGGCGATGTGCTAACGGGTGTGATTGCAGCATTCATTGCCCAGGGATATTCGCCCGACTGGAGCGTGGCTCTCGGCGTGTATGTTCACGGTTTGGCTGGCGACATCGCCATCGAGGAGCAAGGCACCCACGGCCTTATCGCCCCCGATGTGGCAAACGCCGTAGGCAAAGCCATCCAAAGCATCATAGGCAACGACCAATTCGAATAATCACAAATGGGGTGCGGAACAAACCGCACCCCATTTGTATAATTCCCTTTGCGAAAAAAAACACCAATTTAATCCATTTTAACCCATTAACACTTAATTTTTGTAGGTGTAAATTGGATTGTAATGGATTAAACCCAAATCGGTCATTAGGACGTGAAAGGATTTTTTAGATTACTTCTTGCGGTCTTTCGGTTTTTATAAGATGCCTTTTGCTTGTTTTTAATTCGTAATAGCTCGCTATCACTCATTAAAAGACAAACAAAATTCATTCTTCTAAAAATCCGAAATACCACAAGCCCTAATGACCGATTTGGGTTAAATAGGTGTTCTCGCTTTATTTAGATGAATCGCTTAATGTGATGCACCTATATCGTTATCCAAAGGTGATTTCTATTTTGCGCTATCTTGCATGGCTTTTAATTCCTTGTCGGTCATCTGCACATAGATTGACACACCATAGGTGGTTTCTCCATCTGTGCTTTTTGCCAATGGTCTAACCATGCAGAAACTTGGTTGTTCGCCGAGTGTCCATCCTGTTATCTGAAGGTATTCGTTGGTGTCGAGCAATAACACAGTGAGTCGTGTATTATTGTAGTTATCATCAAAGGTGTATGCCACTTCTTCCTTCTTCATGATGTTTCCTGCTGCGTCGGAACGGTAGTAGGAGGTCAATTTTGAGTCGCTGTTAAAATAGTAATGTTGTGGAGAGAATCCAATCATGGTGTGGTAATATTCATCAGGTAGCCTTTTGCCATTCTTGTCTATTTCCCATGTGGCGTAGTGCTTCCACCCATGACCAATGAACATTTTGTCAAAGTCTTCCTTGCCGATGCCGCCACCTGCGCCTAAACATTTTCCATCGTCACTAAAGTGGTAAGCCACTCCGTGATTATCCAATACCGTAGCCCATTCTTGTTCCAAAGTTTCCTCCGCATCATCATTGCATGATGCCACAAAGCATGATGCCAACAGGACTAATGCCAGCCCAAAAATACATTTTAAATTCCGCATATCAATATTTCCTCTCTTTTTTTTCAAAGTCACAAGATGTGATGTTGAACGTATTGTGATTTATCACCCACAAATATAATTCTTTTTGCCGATTTGGTGCTATCCTTTGTATTTTTTTTTGAAAAATGGTAAGGGATTAGGTTTTGCGGAATTGTTTGGGTGATGTGGTGCTTGATGTGAAGGTAGGGGGCGTGGTACATAGTTCTACGCAAAGCTGTAATACAGTTGTAATAAATTTAATTATTTTTTTGCGGATTATTTGGTTTTTGTGGATTATTGTTATAATTTTGCGGTTGATATAACGATTTTTAGACAGAATGAAGAAATTGTACACATCTTTGCAAGCATGTTGCTGTTGTACCGAATCAAGAGATTGGCTCGGCACGATGGTCGTTTTGCGTGATGTGATATAGGAAATCATTAAGACAGTTATTACAAGCAAAATACCTGCGCCTTGCCAATCCAGTGGCAAGGCGCTTTTTTGTGTATATTTTTCAAAAACAATATCAATTTATAAAACAGTTATCATTATGATTTACTCATCAATTACAGAACTCGTAGGACGCACCCCATTAGTGGAGGTGAGCGGATTTGAAAATCAAAAGGCAAGAATAGTTGTAAAGGTAGAGGCTTTCAATCCTGGTGGCAGTGTGAAGGACCGCATTGCGTTGGCAATGATTGAGGACGCAGAGAAGAAAGGCGTGTTGAAGCCTGGTGCCACGATTATTGAGCCCACAAGTGGTAATACAGGTGTGGGACTGGCATGGGTGGGTGTGGCCAAAGGCTACCGAACCATTCTCACAATGCCCGAAACCATGAGTGTGGAGCGCCGTAATCTGCTGAAGGCCTACGGTGCAAAACTTGAACTTACGCCAGGAGCAGAAGGCATGAAGGGCGCCATTGCCAGGGCGGAGCAGTTGCGCGACACTATTCCTGGGGCAGTGATTCTGGGGCAGTTTGTGAATCCTGCCAATCCTGCCATCCACGAGCAGACCACTGGGGAGGAAGTTTGGACAGATACTGATGGGAAAGTGGATATTTTTGTGGCAGGCGTGGGAACTGGTGGCACGGTGAGCGGTGTGGGTAGCGCACTCAAAAAGCATAATTCTGCCGTGAAGGTGGTGGCTGTGGAGCCGGATTCCTCCGCAGTGCTGACCACGGGAGTGCCGGGCAAACACAAGATTCAGGGTATAGGCGCAGGATTTGTGCCATCTACCTACAATCCCGCAGCCGTGGACGAGGTGATGACTGTGACCGACGATGCTTTCGCTGGTGCACGCAAGTTGGCGCGCACAAAGGGGCTGCTTGTGGGCATTTCGTCGGGAGCGGCTTTCTCCGCAGCCCTCGCTTTGGCAAGGAAGGACGAGAACGTAGGCAAACTCATTGTGGCACTGCTGCCCGACACTGGCGAACGTTATTTATCCACCTCTTTATTTGAGTAAGAAAGATGAAAGCACCCTCTGTTTCCCAACTCAAGCGACTGATGGAACTGGTCGGCTATGTTATTTTTCCCGACTATTCCGATGTGCCTTCGTGGACCAACGGCAATGAGGCCATTCACGCAGTGCTCGCCGACCAACTTTCCACCATCACCTCCATCACCAATCCTGATAAAATGGCTGCCGATTTTGTGGAGGCGTTGCCCGAAATTGCGAGGTTGCTCCACACCGATGCGCTCGCTGTGATGCACAACGATCCCGCTGTAAAGTCGATGCAGGAGGTAATACTTTGCTATCCTGTGGTGAAGGTGATGGTTCACTACCGCGCCGCACATCAACTTCATTTGCAAGGCGTTCCCATTATTCCGCGTGTCATTACCGAGATGGCACATTCTGCCACAGGTATCGACATACACCCTGCCGCGCAGATAGGCGAACATTTCTGCATCGACCATGGCACAGGCGTGGTGATTGGTGCCACCAGTGTGATTGGCAACCATGTGATGCTTTATCAGGGCGTGACACTTGGGGCGAAGAATTTCTCGTATGATGCCAATGGTGTGCCTATAGATATGCCGCGCCACCCCATTTTGGAAGACTATGTGACCGTGTATTCCAACACCTCGATATTGGGCAGGGTGAGGATAGGGCATCACACCATAGTGGGTGGTAACGTGTGGCTCACCCACGATGTGCCACCTCACTCCCGTGTGCTCCAAAGCCGCGCCATAGAGGAGCCGTTCTATCAAGACGGCGCAGGAATATAAACCAAATCGGTCATTTGCCGTGATAGATTACTTCTTGCGCCCTTCCACCTTTTATGACATGCCTTTCGTGTGTTCCGATGCAACTATCAATGTGTCAACGCATTGGAAACATGCCGAAGGCATGTCCCTACGTTATAACGTTTTGTTTTTTTCTGACGAGGTTCCTTTCTTTATGTGCTTCGTGTTTGAAAGGCTGATTGAGGGGGGAGGTTAGGTTTTGCGGAATTGTTGGGGGGTGAGGCCGGTGTGCTGCTTGAAGTAGCGGCAGAAGAATGAGATGTCGCAGAAGTGGTAGTCCCACGACAGTTCCTTGATTGACTTTTCTTCGGTGGCAAGCGATTGCTTGATTTGCAGCACCACATAATGGTCGATTACGCTTTTGGCTGTGTGGCCTGTGATGCGGCGTGTGACGATGCCCAAATATTTTGCCGACACGTTCAGCAGGTCGGCATAATAACTCACGTCGCGCGATTCGCGGTAGCGGTTCTCCAGCGCCCTCATAAAGCGGTTGAAGAGTTCACGGACTCGTGGGCTGCCAGTTTCGGCCTTCTTTTCTTCGGGGTTGCGGTAAAGGTAGTCGTAGAAGCCGAGGAAAAAGGCTTTGAGTTGTAGCGTCACCAGTTGCTCCAGGCAGATGCAGCCCTCTTGCTTGAAATACAGTCGGAGCAGCGCAAACATGCTGTTGATGATATTGGTGAGAATGGGCGACTCGGTGCGGCATCGGTCGGTTTTCAGTTGCGAATACACGGTTTGCTCCAGTTGCAGACTTGCCTCACGCAGCAGCGACGCGCCGTATTTCAGAATCTCCGCCCTGAAATCGTCGGTACGGTTGGTCACCGCCACCACATCGTTGGGGAAAAGGGTGATGACCGAGCCCTTTTTCAATCGCCATTCCAAGAAATTCACGCCAATGGTGGCCTCGCCCTCACGGCAGAGCACTATCATGCCGTAGTCGATAGCCGTAGCCTCGCTAAACCATGCCTGTGAGTGCTCCGATGTGAGGCTCACTTTTCGGTTGGATCGCATCTCTATGTCGTTACCTTTCATCTATACTATGCTTGCGGTGTATGTGGATAATTCTGATTTCTACCGCAAATATCGGAAAAATATGTAATATTTCAGCACAGGTGTTCCCAAAGAGTCAATTATTGTGGATTTATTTAAAATCGTTGGGCTGTGAAAAGTGGGTAATTTTGCACCGAAATTTTACACATCACAGAATCAAACATTTTTTATTGACAATGCACAAGAGATTACTATGCTGTGCTTGTGTGTGTATGCTGATGCCGAGTTACGGCATGGCGCAGACACAGCGCAGACTTACTGCCAACGAACTTTTCAGTATGATAGAGAGTGGCAACAACACACTCAATGCCACAAAGACGGGCATGAGCGTGGCGGCCCAAGGCATAGAAGAAGCCAAAAACAAACGCTTGCCCGACATTGGCGCCTCACTTTCGCTGAGTTATACCGGCAATGTGCTGATCACCGACCGCAATTTCAGTCACGCCAAGGGTGCAAGCCAACCTCACTTCGGCAATTCCTTCGCCCTTGAGGCGCAACAGGTGGTGTATGCCGGTGGGGCAATCACCACAGGCATCAAACTTGCCGAACTCCAGAAGTCGGTGGCTGAAAATGCCGTTACGCTCACGCGCAACCAACTTCGCTTCATAGCCATCGGCCAGTTTTTGGAACTGTCGAAACTCGACAATGGCATCAAGGTGTATGACAGCAACATCGCCCTGACCGAACGCCTCATTGCCGACATCAAGGCAAAGCAGACACAGGGCATGGCACTGAAAAACGATGTTACCCGCTACGAACTGCAAATAGAGTCGCTGAAATTGGGCAAACGCCAATTGGAGGATCAAAAGAGTATTTTGAGCCACCAGTTGTGCAATGCGCTGGATATTGAAGATGCCATCATCGTTCCCGATATCGACCTCACTGCCACAAGCTATGAACTGATGTCGGAAAAGGATTTGCAATCCGATGCGCTGGTGAATGCGCCCCAAATCCGCCAGTCGGAACTGGCGGCCAATGTGGCTGAGCAACACTTGAAACTCGCCAAGAGCGAGCTCCTGCCGAAAGTGGCTGTGGTGGCTGCCGACAACTTTTCGGGACCGTTCACCTACGACATTCCGCCCATCAACAAGAATTTCAATGTGTGGTATGTGGGCGTGGGCGTGAAATACTCCCTCAGTTCCCTGTTTAAGACTCCAAAATCCGTTCGCAGGGCAGAGGCACAGTTGCGCCAGAGTCAAGAGGCACATGCCGTGACCAACGAGAATGTGAACAATCAGGTGCATCAGGCCTACACCATGCACCAGCAGGCGTATGTGGAACTGCGCACTCAGCAGAAAAGCGTGGAGTTGGCAAACCAAAACTTTCAGGTGGTGCAAAATCGCTACGCCAACCAGTTGGCACTCATCACCGATATGATTGATGCGTCGAACGTGAAACTCAATGCCGAACTGCAAGAGGTGAATGCGCAAATCAATATCGCCTACACATATTATAATGTGAAATACGTGACCGGAAAAATTTAATTCGCATTTAAAAAAATACAATCAAAACAAGATGAAAAAGAAGATACTCATTCGATTGATATACAACATTTGTGTGCTTGCCGTTCTTGCCGCTGGCGCATGGCTGGTGGTGGACCATTTCTTGCAATTTGAAGAAGGCGAGTACACCGACAACGCCACCGTGCAGCAGCACATCACCCCTGTGAATGCCCGTGTGGGCGGATTCATCAAGGAAATCCGTTTCAATGAATACCAGCCAGTGCACAAGGGCGACACACTGGTGGTGATTGAGGACAGCGAATACCGTTTGCAACTGGCGCAAGCCGAGGCGAATTTGCAGCGTGAGTTGGCTGGCGGCGATGTCACCAGTTCCACCATTGGCGTTACGCGTCAGAACATGAGCGTATCAGATGCTGGCGTGGATGAGGCGAGCGTCAGATTGGAAAACGCCCGAATCGACGACCAACGCTACGCCCAACTGCTGAAAAACGACGCGGTGACCCAGCAGCAGTACGACAAAGTGCATACCGCCTACCTTGAGGCGCAAGCCCGCTATGAGCAAGCCGTGCGCAGCCGTGGCACACTTGCCAAAACCGAAACCGAGCAGGGGCACCGCCTCACGCAGAATCAGGCAGCCGTCAAGGTGGCGCGCGCCCAAATCCAGTTGGCGAAACTCAATCTCTCCTACACCGTGATTATTGCCACAGCCGATGGCGTGGTGGGCAAGAAGGACATACATGTGGGCCAACTCGTGCAGCCGGGTCAAACCATGGCAAGCATCGTGGATAACTCCGAATTGTGGGTGGTGGCAAACTACCGTGAAACGCAGTTGCCCAACATTCACGTGGGTTCGAAGGTGGATATGACGGTAGATGCCGTTCCCGGCGTGGCATTCAAGGGCACGGTGGAGCGCATCAGCGACGCCACAGGCTCTGCCTACTCAATGATTCCGCAAGACAATGCCACAGGCAATTTCGTGAAAGTGGAGCAACGCATACCCGTCAGAATCCATCTCGATGCCGACAAGAAAGCACAGAGCAAACTCCGTGCCGGCATGAATGTGGTGTGTGTGATTAAAAAGCAGTGACGAGATGAGCGAAATCGATAACAATAAACCGAAAACGGGCGGAAAACCCAAGGCTGGCGGACCGCCCACCACTTTTGTCATGCCCATGTATCGGCAGTTTGTGCCGAAATTCATACGGCCGTGGATATATCTGCTGCTTGCATTCTGTTTTCAGTTTGCCAACGGCATGTATCTCGGTGCCATGAACGATGTGGTGGGGGAGTGGAGCCTGATGCGTGAAGATGTGCAGATGTGCCTTTATGCCACGCTGATAGGCATGGCGATGTTTTTCCCTGTGCTGTTTCGCATGAAGTTTCGCTTCACCAACAAGAGTCTGCTGATGGTGGTGGCGGCGGTGATACTCGTCTGCAACCTGCTTGCCACCATCAAAATGCCTTTGCCGGCGTTGTGGGCACTGTGCGTGGTGTGTGGCATGGCGAAGATTCAAGGCACATTCGAGTGCATGTCGAATATTCAACTATGGATGACACCCAAACGCGATTTCGGCGTGTTTTTCCCTATTCTCCACATTGTGTTGCTCACTTCTATAGAGGGGGCGGGCTATCTTGCCGCATGGTTTGCCTATTACATACACTGGACCTATATGCACTGGTTTGTGATATTGCTGATGCTGATTGTGCTGCTCGTGCAAGCCCTGCTCACCAAACCCTTCCGTGCCATGCCGCAGATTGTGCCGCTGAAGGGGCTCGACTGGTTTGGCGCGTTGCTTTGGATTGCATTTTGGTTGCAGGTGGCGTGGCTGCTCAACTATGGTGACTGGCTCAACTGGTGGCATTCTCGCCAGTTCCGACTGGTGACGGGCACCGTGCTGATTACCTTTGCCCTGTGCCTCATTCGTATGCGTCAGCACCCCAAGCCATACATCGAGCCAGCCATGTGGAAATACCACAATGTGGTGCCGGTGATTTTGCTCATCGGTGTGGTGGAGGCTCTATTCTCGTGCGAGCATGTGCTTGAAATGGTCTATTATGAGGAAGTGATGCACTATACCGACCTTACTTATGAAGGGCTCAACCAATGGTCGCTGCCAGGCATACTGGCAGGGTGCCTGTTTTCGCTGGGCTGGCTGAAGGTGATGCGCTGGAATGTGTATAAACTGATAGCGTTTGCGCTGTTTGCGTTTTGCCTCTATGCAGGAGGGTTTTACTTCCTTGTGGATTCGGACATAAGCATCACGCAGTTGCGCGTGCCGCTTGTATGGCGAGGATTCAGTTATGCCGTGCTGTGCATCGCGTTTATGTGGTGTCTGCACGAAATCATGTCGTTCGAGCACTTCTTCCAGGCGCTTTCAGTGTTCAACGTGCTGCACATGTTTGTGGGCGGACTGATGGGTGCCGCACTCCATAGCCGAGGCATGAAATACTATGTGGGCGACGGTTTCGCGCGCTGTTCGGGTTATATCGACAGCGTGAGGATGAGTGCCACGCAAATCGACTTCCCACAGATGATGGAAAATTTGTTAGAAGGTTTCATGGCGCAAAGCATAAAGATACTGTTTGGGTGGACTTTGCTTGCAGGCTTGTTTTTCGCCGCCCTCATGCTACTGTGGGATATACCCATGGTGCGGCACCAAATCAAGCACATACCGGCTTGGCCCATCGTGGGTATGAGAGTGCTCCGCAACTTCAAACGCCAGCACCGCCGTGAAAAGCGAACTGCCACAGTGGGCTAATGGAAAAATCAGTGGGGCAAACCGCTCACATGCCTTGCATAAAGAGACAATAAAATGCACGTTACAGAACGAAATGATTCGAATCATTTCGTTCTCCGTCTTATTTGCAGTATCTTTGCAACTATGAAATCACTACGTGAACTTTATAAAATAGGCAAAGGTCCTTCTTCGAGCCATACTATGGGTCCTCAGAAGGCCGCCCAAATCTTCGCCGCCCAAAACGAGGGTGCCATATCTTTCAGCGTAACACTCTATGGCAGTTTGGCCGCAACAGGCAAAGGTCACATGACCGACGTGGCCATTGAGGAAGTGCTGAGTCCCCTTGCACCCACCACCATTGTGTGGGAACCCACCAAGTTTTTGCCATTCCACCCCAACGGAATGACTTTCAACGCCATTCATGCCAATGGTCGTCCTAATGCATCCTGGACGGTTTACAGCGTTGGCGGAGGCTCTCTTTCAGAGGGCGACCACCCCACCGGTGTGTTACCCCCATCGCCCGACATCTATCCGTTGACTCATCTGAGCGACATTAAGAAATGGTGTTACGACAACGGTCGTGCTTATTGGGAATATGTCAACGAGTACGAAGACTCTGGCATCTGGGACTACCTGCAGGAGATATGGGAAGCTATGAAGCGCAGTGTGGAGCGTGGCATTGAGCAAGAGGGCCGTCTGCCTGGTCCGCTCAACCTTCAACGCAAGGCTTTCACCTATTATGTCAAGGCTCAAGGCTACCGCAGGAACCTTCAGACACGTGGCTTGGTTTATTCCTACGCCTTAGCTGTAAGCGAGGAAAACGCATCGGGTGGCACCATCGTCACCGCTCCCACCTGTGGCTCGTGCGGCGTCATGCCTGGTGTGCTCTACCACCTTGCTAAGGGTCACGAATTTTCCGACATCAAGATTTTGCATGCCCTCGCAACTGGAGGTCTTGTGGGCAATATCGTGAAACAGAACGCCAGCATCTCAGGTGCCGATGTGGGTTGCCAGGGAGAGGTGGGCGTTGCATGCGCCATGGCCTCAGCCGCCGCTTGCCAAATTTTCGGAGGCAGTCCGGCACAGATTGAGTATGCCGCTGAAATGGGGCTTGAGCACCACCTTGGTATGACCTGCGATCCCATCTGCGGACTGGTTCAGATTCCATGCATCGAACGCAACGCCTTCGCTGCCACACGTGCTCTCGACTCGAATCTCTATGCTACGTTTAGCGACGGAAAGCACCGCGTCAGCTTTGACCGCGTGGTGCAAGTGATGAAACAAACAGGTCACGACCTGCCCTCGCTCTACAAGGAGACGTCGGAAGGTGGGTTGGCCGCCCAACTGCTGGTTTAACCCAAATCGGTCATTGGGTCGTGTGAGGATTTATGACCGATTTGGGTTTAATACAGCCTCGTTACAAGATATTATTTTATCGGGGGAGGCTGTCCGAAAACTTATCAGGGACAGCGAATTTGGGTAAACTTCCATCTTGTTTGTTATAGTTATTTAACTTCGTATATTATTGGCATCCAATTATTTTGCGTACATTTATAGTGAATAAATAACTAAGATATGGCTTATAAGAAAGGTCAAGACAGACACCAGAGGGTTCTTTTCCCTGATTGCATTGACGAATATGTGGAGGCAGATGCCCCAGTACGCTTGTTCGACGCATTCGTTGACAGCCTCAAAATGGGTGATCTGGGATTTGCTCGCAGCACTCCAGCAGAGACTGGCACTCCAGGGTATGACCCTCGTGATTTACTTAAACTCTACATTTATGGCTACTTCTATCAGGTACGCTCATCCCGCAAACTTGCCCGTGAGTGCAAGTGTAACGTAGAGGTGATGTGGCTACTCTCCAAGCTAACTCCAGACTTTCGTACAATCTCCGATTTCCGCAAGGACAACAAGAAGGCTATCACCAATGTATATAAGGAGTTCAACAAGTTCTGCATGGGGCTGAAGCTCTTCTCCAAGTCATACATCTCCATTGACGGGAGCAAGTTCAAGGCCGTGAACGCCAAGGACAGAAACTTGACTCTGAACAAGCTTGATGACCGGATCAGACGTCTTGACGAGCATATTTCAATCTACATGGAAGAGCTTGACGCATACGACCAAGAGGAGGGGCGCAAGCTCTCAAAGGATGAGCTGCAACGTAAGCTTGATGTTTGCAGGGAGCGTAAGGGGCGTTATGAGGGCTATCGTGCCACTCTTGAAAAGAGTGGCGAAAGCCAAATTTCCCTAACCGATCCTGACTCCCGGCTAATGAAAGCCAACGAGGGGTTTTGTGTTGGCTATAATGTGCAGACATCCGTCGATGCAGGAAGCCACATGATATCAGGCTTCCAGGTGACGAACAGTCCTACTGACCATGGCCAGCTCACAAGCGTCGCATCTGAAGTGAAAGCCGACTATGGTGTGGACATACTTGAAACTACGGCAGACAAGGGGTATGAGAACCCCGAAGACCATGCTGATGCATTGGCTAATGGCATCATACCCAATGTTATACGGCGTGATGGAGGATGCGCAGAGCTTGTTCAGTTCAACTACAGCGAGGCTGCCATAACAAACGAGC
>OQVS01000745.1_pt1 | contig 22609 bp, 16 predicted proteins | sample 1691601 | NCBI WGS metagenome assembly OQVS01 (sample SAMN03418268, study PRJEB22391) | human gut metagenome | biome: human-gut; feature: organic feature; material: feces | host: Homo sapiens | place: Tanzania | collected 2013-01
TGGGTGTCGAAGCGCTCCAGATCCAATATGACCAGGTTTCCGACGAAGTGTCCAGAGTGCGCGAACTGTACAAGAAGAAAAGCGTGTCCGCCAATGATTATGAAAAGGCGGAAGCCGGTCTCAGACAGCTCGCCGTGCAGCTCCAGGTAAACAAGAACAAATTGGCTTACACTAAGTTATACGCTCCTGTTTCAGGATATGTGAAATCAGTGAATTTCGCGAAATCTGAAATGGTGGATGCCGGCACTCCATTGATAAGCATGATGGACGTGTCAGGCCTTGAAGTACAGACAGATATCTCCGCATCGGATTATATGGACAGAACATCTTTTACATCCATTTCCGTGCGCGCAGCCAATGGCGAGACATGCGGTGCCAAACTGATCAGCATTGTGCCGAAGGCAGACGGAAACCAGCTCTACCGTATGACATTGAGAATCAATCTTGGCGCCAGCCTGATGAAGAATTCTTTCCTGCCGGGAACGAACGTCGAGGTCAATATCGGAAAAGACGGCCTGAACGCCGGAAAGGAAGCGGCAATCTCCTTGTCTGCAATCCGTTATGACGGCAGCCAGGCATACGTATGGGCCGTCGGCGACAACTCTTCCATCGTGAGGGTCAATGTCAATGTTACCCCGTCCCCGGACGTCACGAAAGCATACGTCACAGGCATTGCACCGGGAACCGAAATCGTCACAGCCGGCGCAACATCATTGAAAGAAGGCGAAAAGGTCAATGTCCTCCAGAAACCTTCTGAAACAAATATCGGAGGCCTTCTATGAACAAGCTTACTGAATATTTCATGAAGCGGCCTGTCCTTTTCTGGTCAGCCGTCGCCGCCGTACTCATCGCCGGAGTTTTGTCATTCATCAGCATGCCGAAACTCGAAGACCCTGCCATCAGCGCGAAGCAGGCGATGGTAGTCATATCATACCCGGGAGCGAGTGCCCATGAGGTGGAGCTCAATGCCGCCATCCGCATGGAGGATGCACTGCGCGCCCTTCCGGACGTGAGCAAGGTCAAGACCGAATGCCAGAACGACATGGCCATGATAACCGTGGAGTTCAAGATGACAGTCCTGAATGAAAAACTTCAGGAGCATTACGACCTCCTCAGAAGAAAGGTCAATGATGTCGCTCCATATCTTCCTCAGGATTGCCGCACACCGATGGTAATCGACGACATGACAGACACTTACGGCATTTTCTACGCACTTCGCGGAGATGGATATGACTATTCTGAACTGTACAAATATGCAAGTCTCATCCGTCGCGAAATACTTGACGTGAAAGGCGTCAAACGAGTCAATATCTCCGGAGGGCGCGATGAGGTCATCAATGTCGTGCTGTCCAAGGAGAAGCTCGCCCGCAATGGTTTGATTCCCACGCAGTTGATGATGTCATTACAGGGAGCCGTAAAAAGCGTGGAGGCAGGAGATGTGACATCTGCCGAGGACAAGATTCCCGTACGCATATCGGGGCAGATCAAGAATGAGGACGACCTCCGTAATCACATGGTTTCGACCGTGGACGGCAAGACCATAAGGCTGGGAGATGTGGCTGATGTGCAGCGCGCATATTCCGAACCTCAACGCAGTGGTTTCTTCGTGGACAGACAGCCGGCCATGGCCATATGTGCCGCGATGGAAGATGATGCTATCGTACCGGATGTCGGCAAGGCTGTGGAAGAAAGACTGGCCAACCTGGAAAAGACTCTCCCTGCGGGATTGACGATTGACAAGATTTTCTTCCAGCCGGACAAGGTAAGAGCAGCCATTTCATCTTTCATGCTGAACTTGCTCGAATCTGTCCTGATAGTGATTCTCGTACTGGTCTTCACGATGGGATTCCGAAGCGGTGTCATCATCGGTTTCGGACTTGTGCTGACAGTGGCCGTCTCATTCCCTATCCTTCTTGTGATGGGCACAACTCTTCAGCGTATTTCATTGGGAGCATTCATCATTGCGATGGGTATGCTGGTGGACAATGCGGTCGTGATAATGGACGGAATCCTCGTGGACAAGAAACGTGGACTGGGGCCGAAGACATACCTGTTCCGAATCGGCAAGAACACGGCATTGCCGCTGCTCGGCGCCACGGTCATCGCCGCAGCGACGTTCATAAGTGTCTATCTTTCACCGGATACCGCCGGAGAATACGCCAGCGACCTGTTCCTCGTGCTGTGCGTAAGCCTTCTTGCAAGCTGGGTACTCGCTCTGATCCAGGTTCCGATTTGCGCGAAAGACTGGCTGCCGCGTCACTATAAGGACGATGGCGGCAAAGATACTTCCGTAATGAATTCTCCTATGCACAGGTTTGTCAGAAAGCTTGTTTCCTTCCTAGTTCAGTATAAGAAGACCGTCGTGGCGACAGCTGTGGTCATTCTGCTCGCAAGTGCATTCGGCATGACGAAGGTCAAGAACCTCTTCTTCCCGGACCTGGATTACAACCAGTTCGTCGTGGAGTGTTTTTTCCCGGCAGAGACATCTGCAGATGTCGTCCGCGACAATCTGATGGAAATGAGTGAGATGCTGGAAAAAGACCCGAGAATAATCAGGGTATCAGCAGCCCAGTCAAGCGCCCCAGCCCATTATTGCCTGGTAAGGCCAATGACTTCGGGCGGAGACTGCTACGGTGAACTTATCGTCGACTGCAAAAACTACGACCATGTACTGAAGGCTATTTCTGAAGTAAGGTCACAGCTCAGGGAAGCATTTCCTCAGGCATATATACGTACCAGGAAATACAATTTCTCCGTAGGCACATCACATACCGTGGAAGTAGAATTCACTGGTCCGGACCCGGCCATATTGAGGAGTCTGAGCGCCCAGGCCGAGGAAATCATGAAGAACTGCCCTTATGTCGACAAGTACTCCGTCGAGAACAACTGGCGACCGACAGGAAAGAAGTATGAACTCGCTTATAATCAGTTCAATGCCATCCGCAGCGGCATTTCACGCGGCGATGTCGGCAATGCCCTCCAGGCTGCCGGCGACGGTCTTCCTGTAGGAGTAATTCCGGACCAGGACCGCATGACGATCGTGAACCTCATGGTCAGGAACCAGGACGGAAGCCGCATTTCCAATCTCGATGCCGTTCCGGTCTGGAGCACATTGAACATTCATGTTTCCGATGAGGACATGGGTTCCATCCTGTCTTCCGGCAAAGCCGCTTCAGAACTGAAAGACAAGCTGTTCGCGACTGTACCTCTGACTTCCGTGTCCGACAGCATTGCCCTCAGTCCGGAAGAGAGCATGGTGCTCCGCTACAACGGACGACGCGCTATCGAGGCCGAATGCGATCCGGATCCGGACAATGACTACGCTACGGCGGCCAAGGTGGTATCTTCCATAAGGAAAGACATTGAATCCATAGAACTTCCTAAAGGATACGGACTTAGATGGATCGGCGACATGGGCATCCAGAATGAGGCCATCAACAACATCCTCAAATATATTCCTTTGACATTGTTCCTGATGCTCGGAATCCTCCTGTTCCTTTTCGGGACTTGGAAGAAGGTGTTCCTCATCATAATCTGCTTCCCATTCGTCATCTGCGGAATCACCCCGGCTCTTCTCATATCCGGCCAGCCTTTCACATTCATGGCGATAATCGGTCTTATCGGTCTTATCGGAATGATGGTAAAGAATGCGATCGTGCTTGTGGATGAAATCGGAAGACTGCAGAAAGAGGAAGGTTATGCCCCTTACAATGCGGTGGTCGAGGCGACCGTTTCCAGAGTACGTCCGGTGCTCATGGCATCGTTGACCACTATTTTGGGCATGGTACCGCTTCTCGGCGATCCGATGTACGGTTCAATGGCCATCTGTATCATGTCAGGCCTGACAGTGGGCACGATGATCACCCTGCTGCTCCTGCCGGTGCTATATACCGTGTTGTATCATATTAAAAAAGCGTAAAGATGAAAATATATAAGGTTTTGTCAATGTTGCTGTTCGTAGCATCCCAGGCAATCGCCGCAGCGCAGCCGTCAGGGGCAGCATTGACCTTGAATGTGGAAAAATGCCGCAAGATGGCATTGGCCAGCAGCGAAGACGTGAAGAAGGGGAACAATTCATTGGCCCAATCCGCACTGGACAAGAAGATTGCAGTTTCGGCTTTTCTGCCTGCGATAGATGCGAGCGGGTCGGTCATGTACATGACGCCGAACATGGAAATGAGCGGCATGGGAATGATAATGAAGGGCACATATATGGCCGGAGTTATGCTTACACAGCCTATATATGCAGGCGGTAAGATATTGACAGGCAAGAAGATGGCGGAGATGGGGAAAGATGCGGCAGCCGAACAGCTCCGTATGACAGAGGCGTCCGTAATCTATGATGCCGACAATGCGTACTGGACTTATGTGGCAGTCATGCAGAAACAGGAAATGATGGATGCCCTGGCTGCCCAGCTCGACACATTGTTTTCTCAGATCAGCGTGGCGTCATCTGCCGGCATGGCGACGGACGCTGATTTGCTGACCGTCAAGGCGAAACGTTCAGAGGTGGAATATCAGGTCCGCAAGGTTGCAAACGGCGTGGCATTGTGCAAAATGGCATTGTGCCGGGTCGTAGGCGTGCCTTTCGATACGGAAATAGAAGTCGAGGATGTGGCTGTGCCTGAGGAAGTCACCCGCATGGAGACGGGCAACGTGTCAGTCACCGAAAGACCTGAGATGAAGCTTCTCGAAACGAGTCTGAAGATATCCCGTATGCAGGTCCGTATGACGAGGGGCGATTACCTCCCTACCCTGGCGCTTGTCGGAGGATATTGTCCTTTCGGCAATATCAAAATGAAGACGATGGTGGATGCCGGAGGCGGGAATTATGTGCCTTACACGCAGAAGATAGGACAGGACATGGGCGTGGCGATGCTGTCCCTCAGCATTCCGATTTTCAAATGGGGACAGGGATACAACAAGGTCCGCAAGGCGAAGCTCGATGTGGACAATGCTGCCCTCGAAATGCAGAAAAACGGCCGCCTTATGGAACTGCAGGCAAATCAGGCAGCATTCAATCTGTCCGACAGCTACAATCTCATCGAGGCAGCCAAAGATAGCAAGGCCCAAGCTGATGAAAATCTGAGAGTTACGGAAAACCGTTACCACGCATCCATGTGTCCGCTTTCAGACTATCTGGATGCGCAGTTCCAGTGGCAGCAGGCCAGAAGCAATCTCATAGAAGCGTTCACGCAATCCCGCATTGCCGAGACTGATTACCTGATGGCTACCGGCCGGCTGGTGGAAGACTCTGCATCTGCAGAGTAAGGGATGCGGGGCGATAATTATTTGAACAGCCAGCTGAGGCGTTCTGCCGTATAAGATTGCTCGCAGGTCGTGGCATGCAGCCATTGTTCTGCAAGAGGTACTATCGTGCAGTTCGTGCTGCCGCCGACAGCGTCAATGCTTTCACAGAATGACTTGACGTCCACGTACGCTGTTTTCATTACTTCATCAGCCTCGCTCATCACAGTGCAGACACGCATTGACCTGAAATTGTCCGCTGTTGCTGTCCCCGGCTTGCCGGCAACAGGCATTATTCCGCGGAACTTCTGCGGATAGGCATTTGCCAGCGACCAGGTTCCCGTGCCGCCCATTGATCCGCCGAGAACATAGACTCCGTCGCAGGAGTTCTCATATTCCCCGATGAGATTCGCGAGCGGCTCATTCATCTTCGCGCCCCAGCTCCCGGTGGACGGACATTGAGGAACAATGAATATGCTCGGAATGGAATTGTCGGTCAGGTATCCGGCAATTACGCCGACTGCCGCCTCTTTCATCTGCGTTTCATTGTCATTGCCTTTCGACGAACCGCCGTGCAGATACATGACCAATATCGGCTTCTTACCATTGTCTGCAGCGATCTTTTTCATCCTGTACGGCAACGTTCCGCTTACGTATTTCCCGAAATCTTCTGACGGGGTAACCGTTGCAGTTCCGGGAGTGTAGTTGTTCATTTCCGAATACGGAATACCCCGCGCGATACGGAATCCCGCCTTCGGTTTGTAATTCGATGTCGGGATTTTCGTTCTGAAAGACACTCGAAGCCCGAAAGAACTGCTCTGCCAATGACCACCTCTGAGAACATGTGTAGAGACGTTTTTGCCGGCACACACATATTCCTTGTCAGCATCCGAAGGACCTTTCGGGTTAACCTGGTCTATGTCCGAATATGCCCCGTACCAATCATAGCACCACTCGAACGCATTGCCGGACATATCATATAAGCCAAGTTCATTGGCAACTTTCAATCCAACCTTGTTCATATGCTCTGAACCGGATTCCTTGAACCAACCAGACTCATTGACATCGTTACTTCCGCTGTAACGATAGTCTTTGCTTTTCACTCCACCTCTGGCAGCAAACTCCCACTCGGCCTCCGTCGGTAATCTCCAATTTCCACCTGTGAGAAGGTTGAGCCTTTCAATAAACCTGTTCGCATCGTCCCAATCTACACCATCCATCGCTCTGTCATCATCTTCACCATATGTGGCGGCCGACCAGCATGGTTCCAATGTTCCCATTACTTCTTTCCACAGGCCTTGCGTAACTTCATATTTGGAAATCTCGAAGTCTGAGAGTGTCACCTTATGCAGCGGAAGTTCGTCAGGACGAGGATCATTGTTATCTTGTGCATCAGACTCAGCTTTTGTCAATGAGTTTTCTTCCAGGCCGGAAGTAGTCTGCCCCATGATAAAAGTTCCTCCGTCGACTTTGACCATCATCAGTTCAACCCGCTCTTTGAGCGTCGGTGCTTCAGTACCACCCTCGGTCTCGTCGCTGCCTGAAGGTTGTTCCTCTTTCGAGGAGCAACCTGTCAATGATATCAAAAGGGCCATGATGCCCCAGAATAGTCTACCTCTGCTCATTGCCTCTCGCTTTTGATGGTTGTTGCGGTCTTGCACCTTGAGGTTTCGGCTGAGTGAGCCGGCGCATCATGTCACGCTCTATTTCGTACACGCGAGATATCTGTTTCTGCGTGAGGAATGTACTGTAGATTCCGTAGTACTTCTTGCGGAGATCCAGAATATTCTGGCTGCGCTCGAAACGCTGCTTCATCTCATCATCGGTAGGATTCTCCGATTTCGGCTTGCCCAGACTTGGGCCCAGTGCCCAGAGCTCCTGCTGGAAACTGCAATATGTTTCCTTGAATTTTTTGCTCGTTTCGTCATCAAACGCCAGTTCATTCGATATATAACCGGCCTGTTTTACAGCAAGTTCCTCGCGGCTGAGTTTTTTCCCGTTCGGCTGTGCTGACAATGTCATTGACACGAACATCGCCAATGAGATTGCAATTATTGTTCTAAATAACGTTTTCATTTTATTTTCAATAATTTACGTTCATAAATGTATCTTCATAATATATTTCAGACAAGAAAGTCTGATCCGCATTGTCTAGATTCGAGAATGCCTGCTGCACATCCGCCAAAGAATCTGTAGGAATATCTTGGCGGTGCCATGCGAATATCGCCATGAGTGTCAATGATGCTGCGGCGGCAATGGTGATGACGGCCGTGCGGAGTTTCCGCAATGGTTTTCTGTCGCAACCGGTCGCTTTCAGGACATTGTTCTCGATTTCATCAAGCGTTCCTTTAGGAACTTTGTAAGGCATCCGTTTGCCTATACCCATCATATTCGTTTCTCTAGTCATAGTATTCTTTCAGATAATTGTAAATCTTGACTTTGGCATTGTGCCAGTTGGCCTTCGCGCTGCCTGGTGTGGAATCCGTTATCTCGGCAATCTTTTCGAAGCTGAGTCCATCATAGTATCGGAGGTTGAATGTAAGCTGCTGCTTCCTCGGAAGCGAGTGTATAGCTTTCTGGAGATTGACAGCCTCCACGTCGCTCAAATCGACATATTCATCCGCCAGCATTGACATTGCTTCCGCATTGTCTTCGACTTCTACCGTCGGATGGCGTCTTTCCACGATGCGAAGCGCTTCATTGGTCGCGATCCGGTAGAGCCAGGCTGTGAATGAACGGCTGCGGTCAAACCGGCTGAATGAGTTGAACACTCTGATGAATGTTTCCTGCGTCGCATCCTGAGCGTCTTCGCTGTTCACCGTAATTCTGCGGATGTGCCAGTAGATGGGGTCCTTGTACTCCTTCACGAGCATCCGGAAGCCCATCTGCAGGTTCCATCCAAGCAATTTCACTATATATTTCTCATTCATCCGTCAATGTGTAAACAACCTTGTTTCCTTTCTTTGTCCTGAAAAGCGGCTCTTTCCGGTCCAGAGTAAAGGAGTCCAACTCGGCCTCCGCGAATTTACTGTCCAATCCGGTAAAACCGCAATATTTGCTCACAGTAAGATAGCCGTTTTTTTGGATATATGCCAATGCCATCAGCTTGCGTTCCGGACGTGAGGTTTTGTTTATGGTGGTTGTCCGATCCACCTGCACTGTCCTGTATGTCGGAACCACTGCCGCCGCATAACATCTGTGATGCCATCCGAAGACTCCGTGACGATATGGTCCGCGGGCTTCCGCAGATGCGGAACCGGAAAGCATGAACATTGCAGCCAATGCTGCCGTCATTAATACTGTTCTCATAATTCCACTGTTTTAATTGTTCTTTTCGAGACGTCTCGCAATATATACCCGGAGAAATGTCGAAAGTAAAAAACAGTGGAAATTTTGTACCATTATAACGTTTTATATGGAACCAACTCGACATTCAGAGGCGGGCAATGATGCCGTCTCCGAGTGCCGACTTGCGGCGGATGTGGTCAATGACTTCCTGAACGAAAGGATTGTCATCGAAACCTCCGCCGCGGACGGCATTGAAATCTTCATTCCGGCGGGTCTTGTCGCCGTCGGCACCGAAACTTGTCATGGTCGTCAAGTCGAATTCCTTACGGGCGTCTTCGTAGATCAACTTGTCCAGAGACACGACTGCGTTCTTCCACTGTTTTACTATATCGGCGGCTTCGCTTCGTGTAATCCGGGCAAGATCAATCTTCCAGTAACGTTCGATTGCATCATAGGCCCATGTCCATTCGTAATTGTAGTAATGGGCGAAAATGTCCAGAAATCTGTCTGAAAGGACATTGACATCCGCTATTTTCCCGGAAATCACGTCTTCACAGATACTTTCGATTTCCGAAGACGGGGCGATGAGACCCGAGATGTCCACCCATTGTCCGGAGCCCACGGCAGTATCCTTGCGCAATGCGAGACGAAGCCCCTCGTCCGTACTGATGTCGGCATCCTGAATCCTGGAAATCAGCGAGTTGCCCAAGAATTTTACGATAGCTGTCTGGTAATATTTGATGCCTTTGAACAGTGCCGCATTACGGATCGTCGCTTTCTTGTAAGAATAATTGTCAGCCCTCAGACCGGAAGCCTCCTTGAGGCGTTCCAGAATATCAATGCCGGCAAACATCTTCTGCACGGTGAAAGGACTCAGATGGTTGAAATTTATGTGGTCCAGACGGTGCGGGTCTTTCCGTTTGTCCCTTTCCGGCCATTTCTTGACATCACGTATGGTACCGACAGACTTCAGGTTCACGCCAGGAACGATATAGGTAGAGCCTTGCTGCTCAATCAGATACGAAAACGGCAAATCAGTCGTGTCCAGATTGTTGACATGACGTCCCATTACAAGGGAAAACGCGCCGATCTTGGCAGGCCACAATATATATGAGTCAGATGTAGTCTTCGCTCCCCTTTCGAGAATACCCTGGTGAATCGGTCCCAATTTATACATGTGGTTGCTCTGGTTGGACCCCGAACCGGCATTCATGAATGAAAACATTCCGGCAATCAGCAGTGTCGACTTGTGATGGGTAACCGTATATGGCCCGGCGAAAAGCGAACAAGCCTCGCCGTTTTCTCCTTGGCAGTTGCTGAAGAACAATGATTCCGAAGCGCTGTAGCCATGCCCCAGGGCACAGGCTTGCCCGACAAAGCATTTGGATATCATCACGCCGTCAGTAATCTTGCTTCCGCTTTCCACGATGAAATCATCGGCTATCACGTTCATGCCTATCTCTACAGGGTCTTCCTTGCAGGAAATGACCGATCCGTTACGTAGCCGGGAAACGCCCTTGATTCTGGCATAAGGGCCGATATTGACATTGACAATATGCATCGCGTCGAGGATTTCGACATTCTCGCCGATGACGCCGAAAGCGGCAGTGACGCTCTGCACATATTTTCCGACCATCTTGTCGAGGGCTTCGGTCAATGCCGGCTTGTGTCGATAAAGTGCTGATATATAGGCTTCATGGGAGGACAGATGATCATGGATGATGACTTCACGTCCACCTGTTTCATTAAGGACATTGACCTTAATTCCGTTGCCGAAAGAGGTTTCGCCATAGGTAATCAGGTCCGTCACATTCTCCAGATACGAGCCGTTGCCGATGACGTAATTTGCAATGTAGTTCCGGACATGTTCGATCATACAGTCGTCTCCTACCACGACATTGTGGAGGGTAGCGTGGAAAATTCCGCTGTGCTTCCGGATTCCTCCTGCCAATGTGAAGATTTTTTTGAATGAGCCCAGTTTGATTTGTCCGGAGAACGTCACATTTCTCACGTACTCCGTGTCAAATTCCGGGTCTACAAGGACATTGTTCCAGTCCTCGCACCTGCACGATTGTGCTTCCAGCCTCGCAATTTGTTCCGCTGTAATCAAGTTGTAGGTTTTCATTTTTCCGTATAATATTTCTGATCAACCTTATTTCGGTCCAATATACGAAAATAATTTTGCATATTTTTTGCATTTACCACTTTGGCTTCGCGTGTGCGAGGTCATGATATTTAACTGTTTATGGTTATGATGAAGAGAATTATGCCGCTCTGTGCGCTGGTGTGCGCATTGGCGTTTTCGGCATCCTGCGACAAGGACAATGCCGACAAGATTGATTGGAAAGAAATACCAAGTGAGATAATTACCGCCGAAAGCGGGAATGCAGTGATTACTGTCAATGAGGTGCCTGTGAAGATAGGCTATGCCAAAATTTCAGCAAATTCTGACAATGCGACATTGACATTGAACAATGTCATTCCCGGCTACCGCAAGGTGGAAATGGGCATTGACCTCAAATCGGCCGGCGAGGGGGAATGGTCTTTCAGCGGACAGACTTCTCTTACGGCGAACCCGTCGATGGTGACGTTGTTCTCGGTCGAAGCCCGTCCGACAATCTACGAGGTTTTATCCGAAGGCAAGATTACTTCTGAGGGAAAAATAACGGTCGTGGCGACGACAAAGGTTTCGGAGGAAGCTCAGGCCGGATTGGCCGGAACATGGAATCTTCTCCGCACGGCAGCCCCAGGAGCCAACTTGCTTCCGTCTACGTATCCGATGCAGGTAACATGGACAGCAGACGGAGAATATGCCGCCACAGCAGCCAATCTTTCAGTGGCATTGAGCCTCATGGGAAGCTTGGATATCGCGGACAGATTCAACAGCATTACATTCCATGAGGACGGCAATGTCACCGCGGAATACAAGGAGGCAGATTCTGAAGACAAGGGAGATTTCCAGATGCCTGATGTCCAGACGCTTCTGAAGGCGCTTATCGGGCCTGACGGAAAGTATCATTTCAATGCCGGTCCGAACACTGAATGGATTTCCCTGCCTAAAGCAAATCTCGCTTTCTGGTATGCTCTCCAAGGTTATTGCTACATTGTCCCGAATCTGGCCGCATCGGCTGAGAATGGCGACGACACGAATGTCCTGGATATTATGAAATCTCTAGACAGTCTCAAATACCTGGGTGTAGATATGACCCTTCTCCTGCCCCAGATACAGGAAATGATGAAATACGGTCTCGGGTTCAAATATTCAGAGGAGGACGGTTCTCTCGAACTTTACGCAGACAAGGAAATGTGCGATCCGGTCGTCAATGCTTTCCTCCCTGCCCTTCCGAATCTGGATAAGATTCTTGCCGAAATGGAAAGCAATCCGGACCTTTCAGCAGAAGAAAAGGCCGAGTTGCTCGCTCTCAAACAGGTCATGAAAGCCCTCGGATTCGAGAAGCCGTCAGACTTCGTCCCTCTCTGGCAAAACACCCGGACATTCAGGGTTTCAATAAATCTGGTGAAGGCCTGAGGCTTTTGTTCCGCGAAAACGTTTTAAGCGGTACAATCCGGTGAATTTTGCCGCTTTGTACCGTTTAAACGTTTTATCGGAAACCAAATCGCTCGGACTCCTCAAGAGCCTTGTCTAGAGCCAAAAGCCGCTTCTCGAGGTTGTCCGGGTGATTATACGCCGATGCGCCGTGCATAGGAATGCACAGCGCAAGAACTAAAATGATATTTTTAGACCTGTCCCTTTCATAGCGAGGAGCAAGTTAGCAAATAATGCGGATTTCTACAAATTCCGTCAATCAAGGTAGAACCAGTTGAAATCGACTCGCCCGTCCTTATGTGTGAGACGAATCGTGTGTTTACCCTTCTCGAGGTACAAGCCATCTATCCACTTGCATTTCCACTCGGAAGTCTTGTCGAAAGTGACAAATTGTTCTTTTCCTCCATCTACAGAAACAGCCATCACTCCCCCAAGGAGAGTTGATATGTAGCGAGCTCCGAGCGAGTAGGTCCCGGTTTTTTCAACCTCAATCTGATACTCAACCCACGCATCCTGCTGATAGCAAAGAATCATAAGTTCACCGGCAGAATCGGTACACGGACGCACTTTGAACACATCCGTCCATCCGGTCTGCACTCCACACATATTGTGGGCGACATAATGCTCTGCCGGAATGACTTCGTGCCTCCCATACCAACAGTTTTTATCGAATGAAGAAAAGTTCACATACACCCTTCCCAACTCAGTAAGTTCGGGAGAGGAAACATCACTATTCAACAATGATATGGCTCCCCACTTACCCGTTGCACGATGCATGAACCATGAATATCCGTCCACATTGCTGTCCGTCTCAAGCATGTTGAGAACATCGGACATGAACGAAATCTGCTCGGTGACACTGTTTGTGATGCTACCGTTCGCATGACAAAACTCGGTCATAAACACCGGTTTGCCGTACTTGTCGAACTTGCGTATCATCGCTCGCATTCCGCTCACGTTCGGCATATAGCAGTGAAGAGCAATCGCATCGAAGGCATCGTTCCCTATTCCGTCGCAGGCAACAAACTCGTCAAGCCAGACCTCGGGGTCGTGATAGCCCGAGAGTGTGCCGTAATTCAATGCCGGAGACATCAATTTCATTCCGATTTCCTTGGAAAACGCCCTCAACTCCGGCCAAGTCTTGGCAGCCACAGACGGCACCATATTGGCCTGGTCAACAAGGTTCGGCTCGTTGTAACCCAGAATATATCCCGTGGAAGGATAATCATTCTTGAGGCGACTGATATTTTCCTTGTTCAGTCCGGCATTCCAAACCATCGGATAAAACTCCATCCCCGCCCCGTAAATGGCTGAAGCATCCGCGGGATAGTTGTGGGACCAATTATAGTCCCAACTGACTCCCGGAGCGAGCAAGCGGGCATCTGAAGAAATCTGAAAATTGCCGCAGACTCCCCTCTTGGCACTGCGCGCCTGCTTTGTCCTGACTCGGAAGACATTAAAGTCTTCCTCGTGCGCCATTGAAGGCTCACTCTGACAAGACACTACAACAGGCGCGGCAGTGATAAGGGATAGCAACAGAATGATTATTCTGCTCATTCTTTTTCAACTATTTTTTGTACCAGAAAATGGCGTCAACATCCAGAGTGGTAGGGTAACCATTAGTTCCCTGAGTCCACTGGAGCACGTTTACAGAAGATGCATTATATTTTTCTCCCGCCATAAATGCTGAAACAGGAATTTCGATTTCGTGCCATTCGCCATCTCTTTTGAAACCGTAAGCAGCTTTCTCGTCCCCAATGGTAATAGTAGCGTCAAGCATTCCGAGGCTGTACTCGCCTGCAGCAGTTCCTTTCATTGCAATATGGAGAGTGTAGTCGGCTGTAATTCCCTTAAGAATTTCACGGCGCTTTGCGGACTCAGCCTTCTCCTCATCGGTAAGACCTTCTGCAAGACGGAACGCATAACCGAACCAGCCACTGGCAGTCTTAACTGAGAACCAGTCAGCAACAACTCCGAAGAAGTTAGGACCAGAAGGGGTACCAGCCGCTCCGCCATTCCACCAGTCAAAGAAGAGAGTTCCGGTATTCGGTTCTCCATACACACCGTCAGCAGGCATAAAGTACTTGATCTTCTTCTCGATTTTCTTTATGGTAGTCTCATCCATAGAAATGATGATGTAGTCCGAGCCTTGGAGACAAGGATAAACCTTGCTCGGTTTTGAAGTTACAAAACCTTTTTTCGAGAATCCGAAAGAAGGCTCATATACTACAGCCAGATATTCGGTGTCGGCATTGAGCCCCTCGAAAACCTCAGCAGCATTGCCCTTGAGCTTCTTTGCTGTTTCAGGAACGGCTTCTTTGTAGGCAGACTCCTCAACGACCCAAAGGCTGTACTCTGCAGCAGCATCGTTTACCTCAACGCTGACCTTTACTGAATTTTCCGTAACCTCGGAAGTCTTTACGATGCAGTCGAAAGCATCACCCTTGACTTCTGACTTCTTGCATGACGCAAGAGAAAGAATAGTTGCCGCACAAAGCAGCAAGCTTGAAATCTTTTTCATAAAACGTATATTTAAGTGGTTTATAATTAATTTATTGTCATCCGTATTAATACCCCGGATTCTGCTCCAGACCCGCAATGCGGACTTCCTCTTGAGGAATAGGCATAAGATAGTGGCAATCCTTGAATTCGTTCATATCATCTCCGTCAAGGAGTTCGAACCTGCTTGCGTCAATTCCGCTGATGAAAGAATATTCCGCTTTGAGTGAGCTCCAATTCGCAATTTTAAACTTCTCGCGATAGGCATTCATTGTCTCTTTGGCAATCCCCCAGCGGCAGAGGTCAAACCAGCGGTGGCCCTCCATTGCCAACTCCACCCTGCGCTCGTGCCTTAGAGACTCACGTGTCGCCTCTACTTCAGGGAGTGAAGCACTTGCGCGATGACGCACTTTATTGATATATGTTTTTGCCAAATCAAGTTCTTTCCCACTTTCTATCGCAGCTTCGGCATACATAAGAAGTACATCAGCATAGCGGATTTCTTTCCAATTCAAGCCGGCACGAGATGGATGTCCGAGCTCCGGAAAGTCGAAACGCAACCCCTTCGCAACAGCCTCTGCCGATGCAGGATACTGCTCCTGCTGATATTTTCTGTTGTAAAAATAGTTTGCATATTGAATCTCTGCCGTTTCGTTCTCAACCTCGGAAGGAAGCTGCTGGAGAATGGTCCAGTCACGGCGCGGGTCACCGATCTCATATTCTGCATACAAATCCCAAGTCGGGCGATCATATCCCCAACCGGAAACGCCTCCGACTTTAGCGGAACGCGGACGCATCATCACAGTGGAGAATGTTCCCCTGGTAAAACCGAATCCCCCGTAATCGGAGTACATATCCTCAACATAGTTGATTTCAAAAACCGACTCTATATTCCATTCGTTTTCCGGAAGGAATTGGGAGAAATAATCGGGTGCAAGGTCATATTTCCCGGAACCGATGATTGACTTTCCCCATTTGAGTACCTCGTCGTAGTTCTTTCTGTAGAGATTCACTTTCATCAGAAGAGCATCGGCTGCACCCTTTGTCGCACGGCCAAGTTCTGTTGCGGCATATTCGTCACATTTCGGAAGTACAGCCTCAGCGCTTTCAAGGTCAGAAATTATGAGTCCATAAATTTTCTCTGCACTCTCGCGCTGTTTTTTCCAGTCACGAGAATCCAAAATCGGCTCAGTAGTGTAAGGGACTCCGCCGAAAAGACGAACAAGGCGGAAATAATAAAATGCACGCATAAATCTGGCCTCGGCAATGAAACGGCTACGGTCAGTTTCCGTCATATCTTCCGGAAGCGTCATTTCACGAATGGAGGCTATCGCCTGATTGCAGCGGCCGATGCCGATGAACTGCGCATTGTAAAAAGCCTCAAGAAGTCCATTGCTCGGAACCACCTGGAATTTGCAGATGTCGAATGCAGCCGGCATATCCTTGAGATACTCTCCTCCCTTGATTGCGTCGTCCGAAGCGATGTCCCCGATGAGCCATTCGTTGCAGTAGGTTCCTCCGAGATTCCATGTCATTGGAACGTAACATCCGTTCACGGCCTGCTCCGCAGCACTTCTGGTGACGAAGAAGTCGCCGAGCTTGGATTCGTTAGGCTGTTCTTCCCGTAGCCATTTGTTGCAGGAAGTCAGGCAGAGACCGAGAGTCAAAGCATATATCAAATATCTGAGTTTCATTATTGTTGTGGTTTAGAAGTTCAGTGATGTTCCGAAAAGAATTGTACGTGACTGTGGGTAGTTTCCCCAATCTACACCTCCGCTGACCTCAGGGTCATATCCGCTGTACTTTGTGAATGTAAGCAGATTGTTGGCGGAAACATAAAACCTCCAAGACGATACGTGGAATTTCCTCGTGAGATTGTTCGGAATGGTGTAACCCAACTGGATATTCTTCAAACGCAGATAGGATCCGCTCTCGACGAAACGTGAATTCGCGTCATAGTTTCTGGAAGAGCCTGAAGGATTCGGAATTATGCCATCGGTGGATGTCGGAGTCCAGACATTACGCATAGCTGTACTCAGCGTAGATTGCCTTCCGTCTCCCTCTGTCTGACGACGAAGTGCGTTGTAAATCTTATTGCCATAAACTCCCTGAAGGAACATCGAAAAGTCGAATCCTTTCCAATTCATCGTAAGATTGAGACCGTAAGAGAGCCACGGGAAAGGATTTCCGATGTTCACCATGTCGTTGGTGTCGATGAGCCCGTCGCCATTCTGATCCTTATAGCGGGCGTCTCCCGCGTGTTCTGTGATGTTGGAAGTACCGAACTGATGCTCCTTGACTTCCTCATCGGACTGATATATTCCTTCATATTCCCATCCCCAGAGGCAGAAGAGCGGAAGTCCCTCATCGCACATTGTAAAGCCTCCCTGGATTCTCTCGCCACCATTCAGATGGGTGAGACGGTTCTTAACGAGAGAGAGGTTGCCATTTATGTCGTAGCGAAAATCTCCAACGGCATTGGCGTGACCAAGAGTAAGTTCTATACCTTTGTTGCTTACAGTGCCGACATTCATAGTGCTTGAGTAAAGGTTTCCGACCGTAGCAGGCGCCTTTACGTTAAGGAGCATATCGTAGGTGTTTCGGATGTATGCGTCGATATTTCCGTAGAGTTTGCTGTTCCAAAAACCAAAATCGACTCCAAGGTTAATCTGTTCGGTATATTCCCATTTACCTCCTGTATTTACATAGGTTGTCACTGCCGCTCCGGGAACATATGCCGTGGACCAATTCGCGGTGGTGTTGCCAAAAGGATAGCTGACAAAGGTCAATCCCTGCATAATGGACTGCGTGAATGCCCCGTCACTGATTTTGTCGTTTCCAATCTGTCCCCAGCTGAGACGCAGTTTGAGATTGTCCAGAACATCCTTACTGTTCTCCATAAAATGCTCCTGAGAAACTCTCCACGCTAAAGCGACAGATGGGAAATATCCCCAAGTATTGTTCGGGAACTTTGAAGAACCGTCCGCACGGAAATTTGCAGTGACGAGATAACGATTGTCGTAGCTGTAGAAGAAACGGCCCAAGAAAGACAGTCTCCTTGTCCTCGCAACGGCATCGCTGGAGTTTTTGTCCTCCGTTGTATTGGAGACATACCATCTGTTCGGGTCGGTCACAAGAAGAGTGGAGCCGTTGCCTGAGAGTGAATAGTAGTTGTACTCCTCTGTAGTCTGACCGACCATAAACGAGACGTCGTGCTTGCCGGCGAACTTCTTGGCAAAAGTGAGAGTGTTTTCATAAAACATCTCGGTGCTACGTCCCATTGACGCAGAAACTGAATTCTTGACATTGGTGTCATAGTCGGAGAAATGGTACTTCTCACGATAGCTGCGGTTTTGCCAACTATAGCGATTCATACTTATGCTTGACTTGAAAGTTAGCCACTCCCAAGGTTTGATTTCGAGATAGCCATTGGCAAGAAGGCGTTCGTCAGTATTGTTCGGGTGCGAAGTCTCAAGCTGAGTGAACGGATTGTACACGTTGGTGTAGTTTGTTGATGCTGCAATCTTTCCGCTGATATCCTCTCCCGATTTGGAAAGCGTTCCCGCAGGATAGTGAGTAGGGTCCCACGGAGCCATTGAAATCGCTTGGAAAAGCACACCGTTGTATTGGGCGTTATTGCCAAGTGAACGGGATTTCGAAGTAATGTAGGAAAGATTGGTTCCGAGCTTTAGCCACTTTGTGATTTCGTAAGAAGCGTTGGTTCTGAGAGTGAGACGGTTATAGAACGATTCCTTTATTGTCCCGTCTTGAGCAAAATAGCCTGCCGAGAGGGAATATTTGATTTTGTCTGTCCCTCCGTCAACGGATATGTGATAGTTCTGTATAGCCGCATTCTTGTGTTGAACCTCAGCCTGCCAATCAGTTTCCTGCGTCTCATAACTGAAGGTTTCCGGAGTGGCGTAATAATCACGTCCCAAACGGTAGGTGCCGAGCCAATTGGTGAAACCTCTTTTGAGTTCCTTTCGTTCCGCATCGGAATTACCGATTTTCACCATAGTTTCGACATATTCGTCCCTCTTCATCAAATCAAGAGTGCGCCATATATTTTGGACACCGCCGTAACAATCGAAGGAAACTTTGACCTTGCCTTCCGCACCGCTCTTGGTGGTGATGATTATGACTCCGTTCGCTCCACGGGAACCATAAATAGCCGAAGAAGACGCATCTTTAAGTATTTCCATTGAGGCGACATCGGCCGAATTGAGGAATGAGATATCCTCAGTAATGACTCCATCCACCACATAGATTGGAGATGAGTTGTTCACTGTACCGACTCCACGGATTCGTACCTGCGCCGCCTGTCCCGGCTGTCCGGACTGGGCATTGACCGTCACTCCCGCAACACGTCCCTGCATCGCTTGGTCAACAGTCGCAACCGGAGCCACCTTGAGTTCATCAGCAGTGACAGAAGAAACAGCTCCAGTCACATCGCTTCGTTTGGTGGTTCCGTAACCGATTGCAACGACAGCATCAAGAGAGATTGCATCTGTCTCAAGCGAAACATTTTGAACACCGTCTTCCGTGACCTTGATTGTCTTTGAGATGTAGCCGAGACAAGAGTATTCGAGAGTCGTTCCCGGAGCAACGTTTATCTCGTAAGCCCCTTCCGCATCTGTCATCTCAGCGAGGTTAGCCCCCCTCGCCACAACTGCCGCATAATCAATCGGCAACTTTGTAGTGGCGTCAGTGACCTTGCCTTTTATTGTAATGTTCTGGGCTAAAGCATCATTAAACTGCCCCCCCCAAGTGAAAATCAGCAGAATTATGCTGAATGCAAGTAAAGACTTTTTCATTTCTTGCGTTTTAGCGTTTTATACAATGTGATACGTCGTACTTTCTACCGATGCTTCATCGATTGCGAAACGACGATATGCAAAAGTAATGTTTTCATAATCTCAAACATCCTATTTTCACAAAAAAGCAAACTCACAAAAACTCACACCATTGAGTATTAAGTAATTACGAAAAAGAAACCAACAAATCCGAGGGCACAAAGAACCCTCCTGCGATGTTTCGCAGGAGGGAGAGATGCTATGCTCAGGCGCTAAAAGCGTTGAAGAAATTCGATAAGATTCTGTTCCCGAGAAAGATTGAGTTTCTTGCGGAGACGATAGCGCGTCATCTCAACACTGCGGTATGTCAAATTCATCAAAGGAGCTATTTCCTTTGACGACAAATCCATCTTCAAATATGCGCAAAGTTTTTTGTCGCTTACTGTCAGTTCCGGAAAAGTATTGCCCAAACGGGTGAGGTACTCATCGTAAACGATATCAAAATTCTTTTCAAACTTTTTCCAATCGTCATCGTGGCGGATATTGCTGTCAATGTTTTCCCTCATAGTGACGATGTGCCCGATTACATTCTCCGGTTTTTCACCGTTCCTCAACATCCTTTCGGTTTTGTTCAAGCCTTCCTGAATGTCCATAAGTTCCTCGTTTTTCCTCAGGAGATTCATTGTTGAGGTTGCAAGGTCATTGGCTTTATGCAGCAGATCGTTTTTCATCTGCTCCTCTTCCATTTCTTTCTCTTTACGGCGCGACATTTCCGCAATCCGCCTCCGGTATGCTGCCCGAGCGATATAATACAAGGCAACCAACAGGCATATAGCCAGGAAGGCATATAAAAAGTACGCCCAATTTGTCAGATACCAAGGGTGTTTGATAATAACATCCAATGCCGTCTCATCACTCTGTCCTGTGACGGCATTATAGGCACGGACACGGAAAACGTGATGTCCATAGGGCAGTTTCGTATAGTCTTTTGAGCAGGAAACTCCCGGAAGAGACCAGTCGGAGTCGTAACCCTCCATCAAACAGCTGTAGATTATCGCCTGCTCTTGTCTATACTCTACCATTCTGAATGTGAACCGGAGAGTATTTTCGTCCGGATTGAGTGTCCTTAATTCTGTTTCTTTGGAGAATGTATTCTCCAGCACCGTCGTCTCCTTGCCTCCCTTTATCACTCTCACCCTCCTGATTATCAGTGGAGTAACCTCAGGCTTGCGATTCTTGAGCATAGCGGTGTTTATAACCGAAAAACCGTCTTCTGTATTGATGAGGACTTTCCCCTCTTCCAGATAAAGCAGATTCTCGAATCCCAATGGACGACGCGAAGCCATATAACGAATCGAAAGGGAATCGAGACGATAATCTCCCGCATTGTCCCTATATCCCAAAGCCTGTACCGTGCCGGAAGAATAGAAATCATCCCCGTCCGGTAAAGGGAAAAGCCTCATCGCGACCGGAGTGAAATTGAACCGCCTGTTAAGACTGTCAACAGGAACGGCAAGATTGCGGCTGTTGTCGAATTCGTAAAAGCCTCCCTCGGTGGAAAACAGCACTTTCCCGTCCACAACATTCGGATAATTGTTGAATGATGTAGGAAATCCGTTCCGTTCGCCAAAATACTCGCAGGAAACAGCTTCGGTAAATTCTTCGTTGAAAGTCAGACGAAAAAGGCCCTTAACCCAATGCGCCAGCCACATCTTTCCATCGTCGAAACAAAACGACTTGCTCGCATCATCGGCCCCTTTAATAAAACCGGCGAATTTCCATTTCCCTCCAGGAGTTTTCGCAAGTCTGAAGAAACGGTCGTATGTACTCCCGATGAGCAAATCATCCACACCCGTCGGAGCTTCGAGTTTCCAAGTGCCGTTTAGAGGAATGGTAGATTCACTGCCATCGGGATACATTATATATATACCGGAATCGTGACAACAGAAAAATTCTCCGTCACGGACAGACAAATCCCAAACCTGACTGATACCATTGTTACAACGTGTATATGTATTTTTCGCAGTCAAAGATTTATCAGTCACAAAAAGTCCCTGATTTGTCCCCAGATAGAGCTTCCCCTTCCACACGCACGAAGCATATCCCGTCCCGAAGACATCGTTGCCCGCGAACAATTCGCGTTCCGCCGCAGACAGGTTTATATGTGCAACACCGTTGTCAAGCCCGGCCCATATATTCTTCTGTTCATCAAAGCGCAAACTAAGTACAGTATTGTTCCCCAAACCGGAATCCGTATTCAAATTATACCATTCACCACTCCTGTTGTTGTAGATAAAGACGCCGTTAGTGACTGTTCCGAAAGCAATGTTCTCCCCGTCAGTTGCAGCCGTATAGATTTTGCCGAGGGAGTAGACGATTATATGCGCGGCGACGCCGCTTTAACCAGGTCGAACGACATCGACTTTAAGTCGCAGATTATGGAATGGGGCGACAATGAGTGGCTTCTGTACGTTGTCGAATACAGCGGTTATCGACTTAAAATCAACAGATTTTCGGTTAGTTTATGCTTTGCAAGCACCGTAAACGATATTAAGGTGATTGTCAACGGAACGAAAGAATTTGTTTTCCGTAACATACAAACGCTGGACGAAGAAACGCAAGAATTTGCAACGATTTATCGTCGCGGTGGAAACAATACGGAATATGACGGAAATGACGTGAGCATGAACGGAAAAGAAGAAACGCACAGAATTGCATTCGATCCGTCAACGTTCGGGGAAATAACGAGCGTTGAAATCGTGCTTGCAAGCGGAGAATAAAATTATTTTTCTTTGTGTTTAATTGCCTTATGAAATAATATTTATGGGGGTCGTCTTTATGAAATTAAAAGCATTAAGCGCTGTGATTGTTTGTTGTTTGGCTTTTTCTTTATTCGGATGCAGCAAAGCAAGCGCAAGGTACTCGTCGCCGCAGGCGGTGTCGCCGCGAACTCGTTCATCCGCGCAGAGCTCGAAAAGGAGTGCCGAAAGCACGGCTACCGGCTCTACATGCCGCCGCTCAAGCTCTGTGGTGACAACGGCGCGATGATCGGCGCACAAGGGTATTATGAGTATCTCGCCGGCGCGCGAGCGGATTGGGCGCTGAACGCGTATGCGACGAGAGATATTGACGATCCTATCGTCTGAGGGTTTACAGCGCGGCAGCGCTGGTTCTTATTCCCCTGCACCGTGCAGGGGTGCGTTAAAGGGGGCCATTCTCTCACGTGAGAGAATGG
>OQVS01000752.1_pt1 | contig 22422 bp, 18 predicted proteins | sample 1691601 | NCBI WGS metagenome assembly OQVS01 (sample SAMN03418268, study PRJEB22391) | human gut metagenome | biome: human-gut; feature: organic feature; material: feces | host: Homo sapiens | place: Tanzania | collected 2013-01
AAAAAGGAAGAAGCAAAAAAGGAAGAAGCAAAAAAGGAAGAAGTAAAGGAAGAAACAAAGCAAAGTACAGAAGAAACAGTGCAAAAGAAAAAGAGTAAAAAATGGATTGCTATTGTAGTGGCGGTAGTTGCAGTAATTGTTCTGGCTTATGGCGGAGTGGCATTCTATTACCAGTCTCATTTTTTGAATCATACAGTGATCAACAACAATGAGTGCAGCAATCTGACGGTGGTTGAAGTGGCATCCATCCTGGACCAGCAGTCACAGGCATACAGTCTGCAGATACTGGGAAGAGATGAAAATGGTGCACAGGAAGAGATCGGAACGATCACGGCACCGGAGATCGGCATGGGTCTGGCTGACACGCAGGGTGCGGTACAGGAACTTTTGAACAGACAGAATGCCTTCCTGTGGATCGAGATGTTATGGAGCACACGGTATCATGAGGTGATCCAGGGCGTGACCTATGATGCAGACAAGTTACAGGAGCAGCTGGCACAGATGCCTGCACTGCAGCAGAAAAATATGATTGCTCCACAGGATGCTTATATCAGTGAGTACTCTGAAAATGCCAAAGGTTATGAGATCTTTCCTGAGACCACGGGAACTGAGCTGAATCTGAATCTGGTGGAAGAAGTCGTATCCACAGCGATCATGGCAGAAGAAAGTGCCGTTGATCTGGAAGAGCAGGGCTGCTATAAAACGGCAGAAGTCACAGCAGAGGATGCTACACTGGTAAAAGCCTGTGATACCATGAACCAGTGGGTCAGCGCACAGATCACCTATGACTGGAACGGCAATAAGGTTGTCGTAGACGGAGATACGATCCATGAGTGGATCCAGACGGATAACAAGGATCCACAACTGGACGAGGAAGCAATCGGGGAATTCGTAGCAGAGCAGGCAAAAGAATACGATACCTACGGCAAAAAGAGAAAATTCACAACGATTCAGGGAATTGAACTGACATTACCAGGCGGAGCTTATGGATGGAAGACCGACCGTGAGGAAGAGGTCAAGGAACTCACAGCTTCTATCAAAAAGGGAGAAACCACCAGTAAAGAGCCTGTATACAGCAGTAAGGGAGCACAAAAAGGAAGTAATGACATCGGCAGTTCTTATGTGGAGATTGATCTGACGAATCAACATCTGTATCTGTTCCAGAAGGGAAATGTCGTGCTGGAGACAGATTTTGTATCCGGCAATATGAGCAAGCCCGGCTGTATCACACCTCCCGGTGTCTTCGGAATTACCTATAAGACCAAGAACGCCGTACTGCGGGGAGCAGATTATGTGACACCGGTAAATTACTGGATGCCTTTTAACGGTAATGTCGGAATGCATGATGCTACCTGGAGAAGTGTTTTCGGTGGTGACATCTATCTGACATCGGGATCTCATGGATGTGTGAATCTGCCCCTGGACATGGCAGCAGCTATTTATGAGTATATGTCTACCGGATTCCCGGTAGTATGTTACTATTATTAATATGTAACTATTCAGAGACAGGTACATTCGCTTTCAGCAAATGCCTGCATGCAGAATAGCAAATGTATGCTGTTCGGAACTGTAACCATGTGAATAAGGGAATATTGAGAAAGAAGGCGGTTCTATGAAACAGCGTTCGGCAAAAAAAGTGCAAAAGTGGAAAGAAAGATTTGAAAGAGAACGAGAGCTTAGACAGGAAATACGGGAGGCAGCCCCGGATATTCTGCATTCCAGAAACTTCAGATCCACCAAAACTCATGTGCAGCATGGAAACATGACTGTAAATGACCATAGTATGAATGTAGCAAAATACAGTCTTGCGCTCAGTGAAAAACTGCACATTCCCTGTGAAAAAAAGGAACTGATCCGAGGAGCATTGCTACATGACTATTTTTTATATGACTGGCATTCACCGGATCATGTCAGCCCTCATAAATTGCATGGTTTTTATCATCCGGGCAGGGCATTAAAAAATGCACAAAGGGAGTATGAACTGACCCCAAGAGAGCAGGATATTATTAAGAAACATATGTGGCCATTAACAATTTCTGCAGTTCCGATGTGCAGGGAGGCCTGGATCGTTACGATGGCGGATAAGTGGTGTTCTCTCATGGAGACTTTTCATGTGCATAAAGGTCATGGTGCAATGATTGACAAGCTCAGAGAGGCTCGGGAGGAGCAGAAGAAATAACCGGGAAAGGTACCGGAAAACAGGAGAATTAATGAAGTGGGAGAACTATACCGGAGACTGAAAGCATATAGTGAAACCGATTATTATCCCTATCATATGCCGGGACATAAGAGACAGCTTTATGGAGAACTGCCACCGGAAATTATGAAGATTGATATTACGGAGATTGATGGATTTGATAATCTTCATGCACCGGAGGAAATTTTCAGGAAGTTACAGGACAAAGCTGCCCGGCTATACGGTGCGGAGGAAAGCTTCTATCTGGTGAACGGGAGTACCTGCGGTATTCTGGCGGCCATCAGTGCTGCGGTTCCGGAGGGTGGACGGATCCTTATGACCAGAGGGGCGCACAAATCTGCCTATCACGCAGCTTATCTGAGAAATTTAACAGTTTCTTATCTGTATCCGCAAATGATGGAGGAGTATGATATTTATGATGCGATAACTCCGGAGCAGATTGCCCAGGCATTGGAGGAAGGTCCTCTTCCGGATGCGGTATTTCTGGTATCACCTACTTATGAAGGCAGGATTGCAGACATAGAGACCATTGCGAAGCTGGTACACAGCAAGGGAATTCCCCTGATCGTGGATGAAGCACATGGTGCTCATCTGGGATTAGCGGAAGGCTTTGCCAAAAACAGCTGCCAGTGTGGTGCGGATCTGGTGATCCACAGTGTCCATAAGACGTTACCCGCACTGACACAGAGCGCATTGCTTCATGTGAACGGTAACCGGATCGACAGAGAGCGTCTGCGCAGATTTTTGCATATTTATCAGTCCAGCAGTCCATCCTATGTATTATTGGCAGGAATTGACAATGCAATGCAGCTGGTAAAAGAACAGGGAGGTTATCTGTTTGCGCAGCTGCAGGTGAATTTTCTGAGGATGTTGACAGAATTGTCAGAATGTAAAAATCTTCGGTTCTTACCCTTGGATGCCGGACAGGATATCGGGAAACTTGTAATATTATCCTCGACAGCAGGTTTGTCAGGACAACAGATTTATGATATTCTATTAAAAAAGTATCATTTGCAGCTGGAAATGGCGGCGGCAGATCATTGTCTGGCAATGTTTACCATAGGAGACAGCGACGAAGCGTATAGAAGGATGACAGATGCCCTGTTGGCCATTGATCGGGATATCACCGCAGGAAAATGGCAGGGACAGGGAGCGGCAGGCGGCAGAGCAGACAGGGAACCATCTCTTTATCAATTGCAGCCGAAGGCGCAGATGTCTCTGGCGGAGGCATGGGATGCCGAAAAAGAAGTAATTTCTTTGAAAGATGCGGCAGGAAGAATTGCAGGTGACTTTGTGAATCTGTATCCCCCCGGAATTCCGATCCTGGTGCCTGGAGAACATATAGAGCAAGTTCATTCCGAACAGCTGACAAAATATCTGCAGGAAGGCCTGAATGTCCAGGGAGTGACCGGAGAGGGCGAATATCGCATTAATGTAGTAAAAAAACAATAAATTGAGCAGCAGAAAGGATTTAGCTTGTATGAGAAAAACAAAAATTATTTGTACCATCGGCCCGGCCAGTGAGAGTGAGGATAAATTAAGAGAATTAATGCTTGCGGGCATGAACGTGGCACGTTTTAACTTTTCCCACGGAAGCCACAAGGAGCAGCTGGTAAAATATAACAGAGTACTGAAAGTACGTAAGGAACTGGGGTTACCCGTTGCAACACTGTTAGATACCAAAGGTCCGGAAATCCGTCTGCGTGATTTTGAAGGTGGGAAAGTAGAACTGGTATCCGGTCAGCAGTTTACCCTGACAACAGAGGAAATCATGGGAACCGCCGAGCGGGCAACCATTTCCTATAAGAATCTGAAAAACGATATTAAGGTCGGAACAACGATCCTGATCGATGATGGTCTGATCGAGATGACCGTGGAAGGGATCAAGGGAGAAGATATTGTATGTAAGGTCGTAAATGGTGGCTTTGTATCCAATCATAAGGGTGTGAATGTACCGGGAGCCATTCTGTCCATGCCTTATATCAGTGAGGTAGATCTGGCAGATATCATTTTCGGTGTGGAGCACGGATTTGATTTTATTGCAGCTTCCTTTGTCAGAACCAGGGAAGACATTCAGGAAGTCCGTAAGATCGTAGAGGACAGAGGCAGCAAGATCAAGATCATTGCCAAGATTGAGAATATGCAGGGCATTCAGAACCTGGAAGAGATCATTACGGCAGCAGACGGTATCATGGTAGCCCGTGGTGACATGGGTGTCGAGATCCCTCTGGAGGAAGTGCCTATTTTACAGAAAAAGATGATCAAGATGGCAGTGGCACAGGGTAAGCACGTTATTACCGCAACCCAGATGCTGGAATCCATGATCAAGAATCCCCGCCCTACCAGAGCGGAGGCAACGGATATTGCCAATGCTATCTATGACGGCACCACAGCCATCATGCTGTCCGGTGAGAGTGCAGCAGGTCTGTACCCGGTAGAGGCTGTTAAGACCATGTCCCGCATTGCGGAGAGGGCAGAGCAGGATATTGACTATCGCAGCAGAATGCAGAAAGTCAAGGAAGACAGACAGGAGACACCCGATATTACTACGGCAATCTCTTATGCAACCTGCAGTGTGGCATCCGATCTGAAGGCTGCAGCCATCATTACGGTCACCATGTCCGGATTTACCGCAAATATGATCGCACGTTATAAGCCCGGATGCCAGATCATCGGTTGTACTCTGGACGAGAAGGTATACCGTCAGTTAAATCTCTTGTGGGGTGTGAATCCCGTTATGATCCAGAAAGAGCAGACCACAGATGCCCTGTTTGAGGAAGCCGTATTCAAGGCAAAGCAGGCCGGTCTGGTAAAAACAGGTGACACAGTTGTCATTACCGCAGGCGTACCTCTGGGCGTGGTAGGTAAGACGGATATGATCCACGTGGTGGAAGTAGAATAAAAACGTACTGTGCAGACAGGAAAACAGCCGGTACAGTATCGGGAAAACGAGAATACAGATATGGGAAAAATCGTATATCTCATGGGGAAAAGCTCCTCAGGGAAAGATACTATTTTTAAAGAACTGATGAAAGAGGGCACGATGGATCTTCGGACTATCGTGCCTTATACGACAAGACCGATCCGGGCAGGGGAAGAGAACGGTGTGGAATATTTTTTCACAGATGAGACTGGTTTTCAGACTCTGAAGGAACAGGGAAAGGTCATAGAGGACAGGGCTTATAATACGGTCTACGGTATCTGGCGGTATTTTACGGTAGATGACGGACAGATCGATCTGGCAGCACAGAATTATCTCATGATCGGAACCTTGGAAGCTTACGGGAAAATGACCGCATATTTCGGTGCGGAAGCTGTTTTACCGGTCTACATCGAACTGGATGACGGTGTGCGCTTACAACGGGCACTGGACAGAGAACTCAGACAAGAGCAGCCGAAGTATGAGGAAATGTGCAGGAGATTTCTGGCGGACAGTGCGGACTTTTCCGAAGAGAAGCTGGCGGCAGCAGGGATCTGTCAGAGATTTGAAAATACAGATCTGACAAAATGTCTGCAAGATATTACAAAGTACTTAAAAGAAGCCGGAATATAGCCGAAATATTGATAACAGAGAAAAAGTGCCGGAGGATTTCCGGAGATGAAAGGAAAGAGGTGGGCGTATGGAATTGAGAGTCAATCAGATACAGCAGCCGGCTCCTGTGGAGCAGACGCAGAATACAGCGCCCACAGACGGCAGTTTCAAATTCATGCTGGCAAGCCATGTGGAGGAAGCAGAGCTTCAGGAGCGGCTGACGAACCTTATGGCAGAGATCACCACAGAGGGTGAAAAGCTGGCCAAACGCCGGGATGTGAAGGACATGCGTCACTACCGTGGACTGGTCAAGGAGTTTCTCAATGAAGTGGTGACCAGATCCCATTCTTTTTCCAGAGAGAACTTTCTGGACCGGAGAGGACGCCATCGTGTGTACGGCATTATCCGGTTGGTGGATGAGAATCTGGATCAGCTGGCCCAGGAACTGATGAAGGATGAAAAAGACAATCTGGCGATCCTGAATAAGATTGGAGAGATCAGGGGGTTGTTATTGGATATTTTTACTTGATCCTGCAAAATTTTATTTGCGTAATGAGCAAGAAGGAAGTACGATAGAAGCAGATCAGATTATTAACGGTGTACAGACATAGCATAAGATACGGACAGGGGGAATACAGATGGCAACATTTCATGACATCATCGGTCAGGAACAGATCAAGGAGCATTTACAGAACGCCATTTCGGCGAAAAAGATTTCCCATGCTTATATCATTAATGGTGAAAAATCTTCCGGTAAGGAATTTATTGCCAGAGTATTTGCCATGACATTACAGTGCGAAAAAGGCGGCACGGAGCCCTGCCAGGAATGTCATTCCTGTAAGCAGGCGCTGTCGGACAATCAGCCGGATATTATCTATGTCAGCCATGAGAAGCCCAATACCATCAGCGTGGATGATATCCGTGCACAGATCAACAATGATATTGCCATCAAGCCTTACAGCAGTCCTTATAAAATATACATTGTGAACGAAGCGGAGAAGATGACTCCCCAGGCACAGAATGCGATTCTGAAAACGCTGGAGGAGCCGCCCGAGTATGCAGTGATCATGCTGTTGACCTCCAATGTGAATGCTTTGCTGCCGACGATCCTCAGCCGTTGTGTGGTACTGAACATGAAGCCGGTAGCCGATGAACTGGTGCGCAATTATCTCATGCATCAGCTGCAGGTGCCGGATTATAAAGCGGAGGTCTGTGTGGCATTTGCCAGAGGTAATATCGGCAAGGCGAAATCCCTGGCGTCCAGTGAGGACTTCGATAACATTAAGAATGAAGCGTTGTCGCTATTGAAATATATTCAGGATATGGATCTGAGTGAGATCACCGCAGCGATCAAAAAGATCACGGAATATAAGCTGCAGATCAATGATTATCTGGACCTCATCGCCATCTGGTACCGGGATGTGCTCCTGTTCAAGGCGACCAGTGATGTGAACCATCTCGTCTTCCGGGAGGAGATCAGTGCCATCCGTCGTGTGGCCCAGCGCAGCAGCTATGAAGGAATCGAGGAAGTCATCGAAGCCCTGGATAAGGCCAAGAGACGTCTGGATGCCAATGTAAACTTTGATCTGACCATGGAACTTCTGATGCTGGAGATCAAAGAGAACGGTTAACAGAAAGATATGAATAAGTAGAAAGTGAAATTTACGCTTCACTTTCTATTTTTTTGGAAAAAAATGAACCGGTTGAAATCTCAGGACAATATATAGTGAAAGGTATTCACGTACTGCAGACGAAAATGCCGGAAAGGAAACCTATATGACAATACAGGAATTAGAGCAGCTCATTGCAACATATGGCACTGATATCTACAGTTTTTGCGTCTATCTGACAGGAAACAGACCGGAGGCGGAAGAATTGTATCAGGACACTTTCCTGAAAGCCATGGAACTGTTGGACAGGATACAGGGAGAAGGAAATCCGAAAAGCTATTTACTATCCATAGCGATTCGGATCTGGAAAAACCGAAACCGGAAAATGTTTCGAAGAAATAAAATAGCCCCGACGGAAAGCACAGAGGGGATGCCTGTGGAGACAGCAGCTCCCGGAACCGGAGAAACTTCCGAGGTGGAAGAGGGGATGCTGCGCAGGGAAGAGATCCGGTATGTACAGGAGACTCTTTGCAGGATCCCGGACAAATACAGGCTTCCCCTATGCCTGTACTACGGAGAAGAACTGACAATGGAAGAGATCGCCGCATGCCTGCGGATTCCACAGGGAACAGTGAAAAGCAGGTTACATAAAGGCAGAGAAAAGATGAGAGAAGAATTGGAGGCAGCAGGCTATGACAGATGAGAGAATGGAAATTTTATTAAGAGAAAGTTTTGTAAATATCAGACCCAGTGCAGAGGTACAGGAAAAATTACTGCAAAAACTGTATGCACAGGAGCAGACACTTCCCGGTAGACAAATAGGGGGCCGGTACAATATGCGCAGACGGGTTCTGACAACAGCGTGCGTGCTGGCAGCGTTATTGGTCACCGGCTGCGCTGCTGTGGGAGTTGTAAAACACTACCATGCGACAGAGGTTGCCACAGCGTATGAGAGCTATGCAGAGCTGCAACAGGCGGAGAAGGATCTGGGAAAATCTTTTAAAGCTGTGGAATCTTTTTCCAATGGATTTGACTTTCAGAGTGCTGCCCTGGTGAATACGGAGGCGCTGGATGAGAAGCAAGAGAAACTTTTCGGAGATCACCTGCTGGAATTTTTTTATCAGAAAGGAACCGATATCATTACCATCGGAGTGGAAACAGCAGAAGTGGGGGAGAAGATTGCACACAAAAGTTTTGAGGAGCTGATGAAGGATGCCATGGCAGACGAACAAAATTCGGTGACAGAGCTGGAAACGGTGGACGGTATCCGGGTGTATTATGAAGGCTATGCGAGAAAATATGTTCCGGACGGCTACCAGTTGACCACCTATGACCAAACCAGCATTGCAGCCGGAAAATATGAAATCGTCTACGGCGCAGAAGGCCAGTATATGAAATGCATGAGTCGGGTCATGCTGGAGATGGACGGCCTCATCTATTGCATTAACTACCGCGGTAATTATCAGAACTGGGATAAGTACGGAGCGGAGGACCTTGGACAGATGGCGGCGGAGATTATCAGAGCCGGAAAGTAAAAGATAAATTAAAAAGTGAATTTCCCCAAAAAATAACTTCCTTATTCGTTATATATAACAGAAGCAATTCTATAACGAGGAGGAAACAGGGATGAACATTATTGCAGAGACGAGAGAAAACATTGAAAACTGGCTGGACAGAAAGCAGAGAAAGGCTTACAAGAGAATGAAGGGGGATAATTACCAGGGCTATGTGTATCAGCTGATGCTGCCGGATCCCAATATGGATTGTGCCGCAGTGATTCGTCTGACGGATCTGAATATGCTGGTGTTTGAGATGTATTCAGGAATTCGTGTATTGGATCCGGTATTGATGGCTCCGGTGGCGTTATATTGTCAGCAGCGGGTGAAGACCGGATTCGGAGGTGTAATAGCAGAAGAACTGAGCGGATGCATTACCTATCGTGCGGAAACGGTATTCCGGGAAAACGCAGTTAGTGAAGAGACTTTGGAACTGTATGAAGAGGAAGCCATCCACACCATCAGTACCCATTATGAGAACCTGAAAGCGTTGGCTTCGGGCAAATTTTTATCATTGGAAGAGCCGGTGGAGATTGCTTACACAGCAGAGAAAAAAGTAGACAAGGCGACAGCAACTGAAGCAATCAGAACCTACCTGGAATCAGAAAATCATAATATCAAGGCAGAGAATCTCAATGCAGAAGACCCCAACGGATTTCTGTGTGAGATCAGAGTCGGCGGCAAACATCTCATGATAAACTATGCAGTCTCTGATGGGGGAATCCTGACCCTGACAGGGTACTACGGAACAATGCAGATGCCGGTGAAAAAGGAATACCGGTATGCCGTGGCAGAATATCTCAACAGTCAGAATTCCAATAACCTCTATGGTATGCTCTGTGTGGGAACGGAACATACCGGGTGGTCTTACAGCGTCAGTACCAGTCTTCTGGATGAGCCTGTATCTGAGAGAGTTATTTCAAATATGGAGAGAATTCTGATCCATGGTATAATGGACAGCGCAACAGTAACAGACCGGTTGTCAGCAGGACTTTTGGTCAGTGCTGGAAGACAGGAAAGAGATTTAAAGCAGCAGTTGGAAATGCTGTCAAGTAAACTGCTTGGGAATGTGTTAGGTGATCTTCCCTTTGAAGGCGATACCGATAACGAGGAAGAAATCACCGAGGAGGACATCGACGTAGAAGAGAATGATGCAAATGATAACGACACAGAGGATGACGTTACCATGGACGACTGGTTAAAGCAGCTCGCCCTTCCGGATCCTGCACCGGAGGCAGTCTGAGAGATGCTATTCCCAGACATCGGATGCGGTGTGGGTGCGTGAGACCGGTTGTGATGAGGAGAAACGGATATGAAAGCACTTGTGATACCTGATGTTCATTTGAAACCATATATGTTCATGGAAGCCGCCGAATGGATGAGAAAGAGCGTGGCGGATCGCACAGTGTGCCTGATGGATATCCCGGATGACTGGAACAGGGAATATGACCTGGAACTGTATGTGCAGACTTTTGATGCGGCAATAGCCTTTGCAAAGGAATTCCCCGATACGCTGTGGTGCTACGGGAATCATGATCTGTGCTATCTGTGGAATGAGCGGGAATCGGGATACAGCAGGGCAGCAGCCTATCTGGTCAGAAATAAACTGGAGGAGCTTAAGAACGCATTGCCGGACAGAACCCAGATCAGGTATATACATAGAATCGATGAGGTATTATTCTGCCATGGCGGCATCTTACAGGCATTTGTAGAGGAAAATGTGAAAAATACAGGCTCTGTGGATGAAACTATCGCAGAGATAAATGCCATGGGACCGGAGCAGCTATGGTGCAGTGCCAGCCCCATCTGGTACCGCCCGCAGGAACGGCGGGAAACCATGTATGGAGAAGACGCCCTTTTACAGGTCGTGGGACATACCCCGGTGGAGAAAATATACCGAAGCGGCAACGTGATCTCCTGCGATGTATTTTCCACTTATCCGGACGGACACCCCATCGGAACACAGAAATATCCGGTGATCGACACCGTGGAAAAAACTTTATGGAAAGAAGTATAAGCAGGCCGGACAAGCATACTATATAAAATAAGCAAATAATAAGATATAGTGCAAAAATTGCACTGTATATATTGACGAGGTGTAATTATTGCACTATTATATATAAAGAGGTGCAAAATGAGTAAATTAAAAAGTCTGCGAATAGAAAAAAAACTCACACAACAACAAGTGGCGGATTTGATGGGGATTTCCTTGCGTTCTTATAAATCATACGAAAATGATGAAGAGAAAACAGGAACATTGAAATATAATTATATTATTGAAAAATTGTCAGAAATAAATCCGATAGACGAAAATCATGGGATAGTAGATATAGACTATATCAGACAGAAATGTCAAAGTGTGTTTGAAGGATATGAAATAGAATTTTGCTATCTGTTTGGATCCTATGCGAAGGGTAAAGCAACGCCGGAGAGTGATGTGGATCTGCTGATTTCAACTGAGGTAAGCGGGTTGAAATTTTACGGATTAGTAGAAGAGATAAGGGCAGCGTTGCATAAGAAAGTGGATGTTCTTAATATGGAGCAGCTGATGGATAATTCGGAACTGACAAAAGAAATCTTAAAAGATGGGATAAAGATATATGGATAACATAAAAAATGATATTACGGAGCTGTTGGAAATGGTGATGGCACAATAATCTAAAATACCTTGACATTTCCGCTATTCCGGTATTATCATATCAAGGTAAAGGCAATGAACGTGCACAGTAAGATTCTATTTTCCTGACAGAGAGGGAAGTTCACCGGCTGAAAAGCTTCCTGAGGTTCAAACAGAATCGAAATTCCCACGCGAGCCGCATACCGGAAGAATTCGAGAGTATGGATTTGGTAGGGTATGACGTTTCCTCACTCGTTACGTGAGTTAAGAGTCTTATCGTGAATGTAAATTCTTTTCATTTTTCACATAAGGAATTTGGGTGGTACCGCGGATATGAATTCGTCCCAATGGGGTGAATTTGTATGTGCGGTTTTTTTGTAACTATTCAGAGCCAATGGCGAAGCAGCCTTGATGCGATTTTGCGAATGAGGCTCTGAAAAGTTACAATATGACAATGCAATACACATCCCAGGCACAAGTAAAAATACGTGTGAATCATTCACACAGAAATGAGGAGCAAGATGGCAGATTTAAACGAATTGAATGAAAAAGTCGAACAGATCAAAGCCGACATCCGGGAACAACTGGAGAAGATCGAGAACACCAAGGGTGTCTACGAGTACAAAAAGACCATTCTTGACAAGAACGGTATTATCGGCGGACTGATGAAGCAGATGGGCTCCGTGCCCAAGGAAGAGAAGGCTGACTTCGGTAAGAAGGTCAACGACCTGAAGAACTGGGCAAGCGAGCATTTTGACGAGCTGAACACGAAGTTAAAGGAAAAAGAGATGGAGCTGCGCTACGAGAGCGAGAAGATCGATATTTCCATGCCGGCAAAGAGCCGCAAGACCGGTAATCTGCATCCTGTAACCCAGGTGCGTAACCAGTTGATCGATATTTTCGCATCCATGGGCTTCAGCGTATATGAAGGAACCGAGATCGAGACCGATTATTACAACTTCACCGCACTGAATACCCCGCAGGATCACCCCGCAAGAGACATGCAGGATACCTTCTACCTGTCTCCGGAATTCCTGCTTAGAACCCAGACCTCCGCAGGTCAGGTACACGTGATGGAGAGCCAGAAGCCTCCCATCAAGATCCTGAGCCCCGGTAAAGTATTCCGTTCCGATGATGATGCGACCCATTCTCCCATGTTCACCCAGATGGAGGGTCTCGTAGTAGACAAGACCATCACTCTGTGCGACCTGAAGGGTATGCTGGAAGTACTGGTACAGAAGATCTTCGGTGAAGGCACCACCACAAGACTGCGTCCTTCTTACTTCCCGTTCACTGAGCCTTCCGTAGAGGTCGATGTCAGCTGCTTCGCCTGCGGTGGCTGCGGCTGCCGTCTGTGCAAGGGTACCGGCTGGATCGAAGTGCTGGGTGCAGGTATCGTAAATAAGAAGGTGCTGGAGAACTGCGGCATTGATTCCGAGGAATACAGCGGACTGGCATTTGGTATCGGTATTGAGCGTCTGGCAATGTTAAAGTACGGTATTAACAATATCAAGCTGTTATATCAATCTGATATGCGTGTACTGGATCAGATCAATGATGACTAAGATCACAGGAATATGATTTTAAAACAGTAACGATGCAAGCAACATTACGAGAGGATGTCGTACAAGACGGCATCGAAGGAGGTAAAAGATATGTTAGTACCACTTAGTTGGTTAAAAGAATATGTGGATATAGATGTAGAAGCCAAAGAACTGGAAGAGAAGCTGTTCTCCTGCGGTTTTGAGGTAGAGGAATCCTACGAAGTAGGCAAGGACATCAGCGGCGTGGTAGTCGGACTGGTAGAAGAGTGTGAGCCCATCCCTGAGACCCACTTACATGTATGTAAGGTAAATGTAGGCGGCGCAGAGCCCCTGCAGATCTGCTGTGGTGCGGATAACGTACATGCGGGCGGCAAATACCCCGTAGCACTGGAAGGTGCACAGGTATACGCTACCGCAAAAGATCATGTGACCATCGAAGGCACCATGAAAATTAAAAAAGGCAAGCTGCGCGGTTATGAGTCCTGCGGTATGCTGTGTTCCGGTACCGAGCTGGGACTGAACGAGGATCTGTATCCCGGTGCAGGCTACAACGGATTGCTGGTACTGCCGGAGGATGCCGAGATCGGTGCAGATGTAAAGCCTCTGTTACAGTTGGATGACTGGATCTTTGACATTGCCATTACCGCTAACAGACCGGACTGTGAGAGCATCTTCGGTATTGCCAGAGAAGTAGCGGCGATCCTGAACAAACCCGTGAAGACTCCGGCACTGGATTACACCGAGAGCGGCGTTACCAAGGATGGTTTCACCGTAACTGTGGATGCTCCGGATCTGTGCCCCAGATATATCGCACACTATGTAACGGATGTAAAAATCGGCGAATCCCCCGCATGGATGAAGAGACGTCTGGCACTGGTAGGCATCGGATCTATCTCCAACGTGGTAGATATCACGAACTACATCTTAAAAGAGCTGGGTCAGCCCATGCACGCATTTGACTCTTCTTACATTGAAGGCAATGCCATCCACGTAAGACGTGCTCATGATAAAGAAAAGATCATGACCCTGGATGAAAAAGAGTTTGAATTAAACGAAAACAACCTCGTCATCTGCGATGGCGTAAAGCCCGTAGCTTTAGCAGGTATCATGGGCGGTTTAAATTCCGAGATCCGAGATACCACAGAGGCTGTTATCTTCGAGTCCGCAAAATTTGCCAGAGACAATATCCGTAAGAGCTCCAGAGCACTGGGACAGTCTTCCGATTCTTCCCAGAGATATGCCAAGGGTGTGGATGAGTATGCTACCGTTATGGCAAGCAAGAGAGCACTGCATCTGATCGAGGAGCTGGGTTGTGGTAAAGTATCCTCTACCCACGTAGAGGCAAACACCGGCAACTCCATCGAGCCTACCGAGATGAAGGCAAGCATCAAGAAGGTAAACGGCGTACTGGGTATTGAAGTACCTACCGCTGACATCGAGAGAATCTTAAAGTCTCTGAATTTCCAGCCTGTAATTAACGGTGATGAACTGACTATTCAGGTTCCTGCGTACCGTGAAGATATGGAATCCTATCCCGATATTGCAGAGGAAGTCATCCGTATGTACGGTTACGACCATGTAACCCCGACCTTCCTGAAAGCAGCAGCCGTAACCAGCGGTGGTATGAATACAAAGCAGAAGACCGAACTTAAGATCAAGAAAGCACTGTGTGCACAGGGCGCATTTGAGGGTGTACATTACTCCTTCTTCTCCCCTTCCGATCTGAATCTGTTAGGTCTGCCCGAGGATGCACCGGAGAGACATGCGATCCGCCTGATCAACCCGATCAACGAGGATCTGTCCCTGATGCGTACCACTTTGGCGCCCCAGATGATCCATGCGATCGCCCGCAACCAGAAGAACGGCTGTCTGGAAGGCAGAGTATATGAGATCGGCAATAAATTCATCCCTAAGGATCTGCCTCTGACCGAGTATCCTGATGAGAGAGAGACCATCTGCATCGGTATCTGGGGTAAGGAAGAGAATTTCTTCACCCTGAAAGGTCTGGTAGACACGGTAGCAGAGACGCTGTTCATTGATTTCGAATATGTAGAGGACAAGAAGACCTTCTTGCATCCTTATCGTACCGCAAAGATCCTGTACAACGGCGAAGAGATCGGCTACTTAGGTCAGCTGACCTACGAGATCCAGAAGGAAGAAGACATGCGTGAGTCCGCATACATCGCAGAGATCGATCTGAAAGCACTGCGTCCCGTATACGGCAAGGTTCCCACCTTTGCTCCCATCTCCAAGTTCGCAAAAGAGACCAGAGACCTGGCACTGGTAATGAACAAGTCTGTTACCTGCGGCGAAGTAGAGAAGGCTATTGCAGAAGCCAGCAGCTTCGTAGAGTCCGTAGAACTCTTCGATGTCTACGAGGGATTACAGGTAGGACCCGAGAAGAAGTCCATGGCATTCACCGTAACCTTCGCCCCGAAGGAGGAAGAATTCACCACAGAAGCAGTGGACGGCTATGTGAAGAAGATCCTGAAGAATCTGAACAACAAGCTGGGTGTGGAGCTTAGATCCTGATAATAAGGCAGAAAGAAAGCGGCTAACCATAGAAAGGTTGGTCGCTTTTTTCAGATTTTTTTATAATTGATCGATCTGTTCTATTGCATATAAAGGTAGATTAATAAGCCAGTCTTCTTCTTTATAGTCTGACATAGAAGTACGGATAGAAACTGTGGGAGAAAATTTCTCATGGTAAGTTTTTAAGCTTTTGGCCCGGAGATTGACTTCAGCCTTTACCTCCACAGGGATGATCTGTTCGCCCGTATCAACAACGAAATCAACCTCGCAGGAGCCTCTGTCGTTGGTGTAATAATAAATGTTTAAGTCCTCGACATTTTTTAATTGCTGGCAAACATATTGTTCTGTAAGTGCGCCTTTGAATTCAACAAAAAGATCATTGCCATCCAGCAAAGTCTGTTGACGGAGTCCCACCATACAACTGAGAAGTCCGACATCTACCACAAACAGTTTAAAAGCCTTTAGGTCTTCATATGCTTTCAAGGGAATATTCGCCGTATTTATCCGGCTGACCTTATGTACAAGACCACAATCGCAAAGCCACATCAGTGCGGTTTCATAGTCTTTCGCACGGGCACCTTCGCGGATGAGTCCGTAAATAAATTTTTTATTTTCTTTTGCCAATTGAGAAGGAATACTGTTCCAAAGCATACGAAGCCTTGGAACAATTTCATTAGGGGCGTGCTTGGAAAAATCCTGTTCGTATGCTGCCAAAATCCGTTTCTGAACAGTACGCACTTCATTGAAGTCTTTGTTTTCTGCGAAAATCTGTACTGCTTCGGGCATACCGCCGACATAGTAATAGTGTTTTAAAGCATCGATATATGTCTGCTTAAAGCTGGTAATCATTTGAAAGTCCTGTTTATCAAGTAATTCAGCAAAGCGTTCTTTACCATTAGCCATTAAAAACTCTTTGAATGAAAGGGGATAAAGCTTCAAAAAATCCACCTTGCCGACAGGAAAAGAGGTTCCCTGATGCAGGGCAATACCGAGCAATGAACCAGCGCACACAATATGATACTGGGGGGCATTTTCGCAGAAATACTTAAGAGATGTCAATGCTCTCGGAACCTCCTGGACTTCGTCAAAAATCAAGAGAGAGTTATCAGCATCAATTTTGTGGCCTGCGTACAGCTCTAACCCCATAATTAAACGATCGGTATCCAGATCGGATGCAAATAATTCAACCATTCTGGAGTTGGAATCAAAGTTGATATATACGGTATTTTCATACGCCTGCCTGCCGAATTCTTTCATCAGCCATGTCTTTCCCACCTGACGCGCACCTTCAATAATTAAAGGTTTGCGGTGTCTGCTTTGCTTCCAATTTAATAGTTTTTCCATAGCAATTCGGTACATGCAGGAACCTCCGGTTTCATAATATGAGTATAGTATAGCATTATAATACAAAAACTACAACGAACTTTTGATGACAAATCACATTTTTTACAACGAATAATGATGCTGTATAATTTTCCGATTCTATTTTCAGTAAATTTGGTTATGATAATACTACCAGAAGCTCCCACGCCTCTCATTGATATGTCAAAGAGGGTACGTTTTTATCTGAATAGGAAGGTCATATACTTATTTTTGCGATAACACTATTTGACACAGAATAAAAATAGTATATAATTAATAATGCTATACAAAAAATAGATGGTAATATAATACGGGAGAATAGCATGGATTCTAAGAGCTTACGTTTTTTTCTGGTAATAGCAGAAGAGGAAAATATGTCAAAAGCAGCGGAAAGATTACATATGTCGCAGCCTCCGCTAAGCCGTCAGTTGAAACTACTGGAGGAGGAAGTCGGGACGGAGCTGTTTGAAAGAGGACATGGCAGACTCAGACTTACTGCGGCGGGAATCTATTTAAAAGAACAGGCTTATGAAATCCTCTCATTGCTGGATAAGACAAAACAACATTTACAAACGGAATTCAGAGAGGATGAAGGGGATATTACAATCGGAACAATAGAAACAGTAGGAATCAATATTTTGCCGAAATGGATTGCGGATTATCATGAAAAGAAACCCAAAGTGACATATCATGTGATAAATGGAAATACAGATAACATTATGGATCAGGTGGTAAAGGGAATTTATGATATCGGAATTGTCAGGGAGCCATTTAACAGTGAGCCCTTCGAATGTATCAGACTGCCGGAAGAACCGTGGATTGCGGTATTACCGAAGGAATATCCGATTGCAACTTTGGGGAAGAACATTGATTTGGCGGAATTGTCCAGATCCCCACTGATTCTTCCCACCAGGGCGATTCATGAGGAACAAATCCGGCGATGGTTTGAGATGATCGGATCAAAACCGGAGGTGGTCTGTTTCTACAGTTCTTTAAGCAGTGGCATTGCACTTGTGAAAAATAATGTAGGGCTGCTATTGTGTCCGGAATCCGCCAGCAGTTTTATCGGGGATTCCGGATTGATGGTAAAAAAGATTACGAACCCGGCACTGAGCAGTAGATCCGTAATTATAACCAGAAAATATGTTACAAAGGCACCGGCAGTCCGCAGTTTCTTAAAAATGATTAAGGAGCAGCTTCCAGAACAAGACGATATAGAAAATGAATAAAATTAGCAATACTATACAGATGCTGAATTGAAAGAGGCAACTTATAGATTTGACATCTATTGACGAATGTGAGAAGATGCTTGCAACAGAACAACATTTTGAAAAGACAGAGAGGTCTATTATGATCTTTCTGTCTTTTTGTTTTGAGGAGTGAAAGCGTATGGAGACAAAGAAAAAATGGAAACCGGATGTTCTGTTGGTCATTCTGATTGGAGTAGTGATTCTATTTTCAGTAATGAATCCTCTCTTTTTATCAATGACTAACTTCTTAACAATTCTGAGACAGATCATCATCACAGGAGTCATGGCCTGCGGTCTTCTGTTCGTAATCGTGGGAGGCAACTTCGATCTGTCAATCGGAATGCTGATGACCATGTCAGGAATTATATGTATTAAGTTTTATGATACGCATGGCATTTATACAGCTGTGGCATTGGCTGTCATCTTTGGAATTTTTATCGGACTGATCAATGGATTCCTGGTGGGTTATATGAAATTGAATTCCATGATCGTAACACTTAGCATGGAAAGCTTCCTTACCGTTATGATTTTGCGTTACAGCGGAGGAAAAATTACCAGAGTAAATTCGGATTCGAAAGCATTGGCGTTTTTTGACCAGGGTCGATTCCTTGGCCTGCCGATTTCTATCTATGTGTATCTGTTGATCATTCTGTTTAGCTTTATTCTATTAGAGAAAACAGTATTCGGAAGACAGATCAAAGCAGTGGGCGGTAATGCTTTGGCCAGCAGATTCTCCGGCATTAATGATCGATGGGCGGTCACAAAATCTTATATGATGTGTGGAGCAATGGCAGGACTTGGTGGTGTATTATATGCCTCCAGAGTATTATCCGTACAGGTAGAAGCCGGAAGCGGCTATGAAACAACGGTGCTTACGATTGTTATTCTGGCAGGTACAAAGATTACCGGAGGAGAAGGTAAGGTAGGAAAAACAGTTCTTGCTGCTACTATATTGGGATGCCTGAGTAATGGTTTTATCATGATAGGACTTCCTTATTACTTTCAATGGATTGTGCAATGGGTGGCAATCATCGCAGTCGTATGGATGACGGCTAATCCTATTGCATTAATAAAGAAAAGAAGGGAGAAAAGTGTATGAAAACATTTGGAAAAAAGGTAAATGAATTTGTTCAGGCATACACCATTGTAATCATACTTGCAATTATGATTATTTTCCTAAGCTTTAATTCTGACAGTTTTTTGACAGTAGGAAATTTCCTGAACTTATTCCTCCAGGCGAACTTGTACGGAATCATGGCACTTGGAGTCGGGGTATTGATGATCAATGGTTACTTTGACCTGTCAGTGGGAATGATCATGAGCCTGTCGGCCAATTTGGTGATCATGATGTCAGGAATCAATATCTGGCTGGGAATTATAATATCACTTGCCAGTGGTGTATTATGCGGACTCATTAATAGCATTTGCGTGACCAGGCTAAAACTGAATTCCTTGGTGGCAACATTGGTGGCGGAAGTCGGACTGCATGGAGTTATCTTTCTGATTACGGGAGCGGATTCACATATTGGAAGATCCAATGGATTTAAAATATTTGGTTCTGTGGCAATTTACAAAATTTCAATCCTTACATGGATATGGCTTGTTTTATGTATCCTAATTGCTTTTATGTTAAAGTACACAAAACATGGGCGGGATACCTATGCAATCGGCGGAAATGAGGCAACTGCCCGAAATTCCGGAATAAAAGTAGAGAGCATTATTATGAAAAACTATATGTTATGTGGCTTCTTGGCAGCGCTGGCCGGCTTATTACAGGCAGCCAGACTAAATTCGGCATCGCCGGGACTCGGATGGCCCAATGTATCTATGGATGTCCTCACCTGTGCTGTTCTGGGTGGCGTAAAAATGAAGGGTGGCAAAGGAAAAGTTCTTCATATGGTACTGGGTGTATTGGCCATCACGATGATACAGAACGGTATCAATATGCTGAATCTGCTGTCTTACTGGAAGACACTGGCTATGGGTCTGATCCTGATGTTCATTATTGTATCAGATAAGATTTTTTCAAAAGATGCTTATTAATAAGTTTTCATTAAAGGAGGAGAATGTTATGAAGAAAAAAGTATTAGTGTTACTTACAGCGATTTCCATGCTTGCTACTACCGGTTGTGCGGCAGTAACCACTTCTGAGACACCGGCAGGAGAAAGTACAGTGACTGCAGGGGAAGCATCTGCAGAGACACAGAGCAGCAATTCGGCTACAACAATGTCTGATACCGTAGCAGCGGCAAACGGTGCTGACTTAGAGAATTATGTTGTGCCGACAAAGGATACCGGTAAGGCATTATCGGATATTAAGATCGGATTATCTTTTGCGTATACGGATACCGATGAATTTACGGTTGCACAGTACAATGGTGCACTGGATGAAGCGGAAGCACAGGGAGTTACACTTCATATCACGGATGCACATTCCGATGAAGCTACACAGGCCAATGACGTCATTGATCTGATTCAGCAGGGCATGGATGTCATCGGAATTTATCCTGTAAACGGTGAGATGATTATTTCTTCTGTGGAAGCATGCAATGCTGCCGGTATTCCGGTATTCCTGTTCTCCACACCTCCTGCTACCAAGGAGATAGAATCCCTCATTGATGGATTCAGCGGAGGCAATGCATATCACCTTGGAGAACAGATGGCGCAGACTTGTGCGGATGTACTTGGCGGTTCCGGAAAAGTTATTGAACTGGCTGGACTGTATGGTATGACAGACTCGGATCTGCGTTGCGAGGCAACCAGAGATGTATTCAAAAACTATCCGGATATTGAGATCATCGATTCTCAGGAATACGGATGGGCAAAGGAAGAAGCAATCACAGTAGTAGAGAATCTGCTGATCAAGTATCCGGAAGTAGATGCGATTGTATGTGCGAATGACTCTGGAGCATGTGGAGCAATCGCTGCACTGGAGGCTGTCGGACGACTGGATGATGTAAAGGTATTCAGTTGTAACATGACAGATGAGGGATATGAAGCAATCAAGGCAGGGAAGCTTTATAGTTCCGGCATTCAGGATGCATCGGAAGAAGGTCATGAAGCAGTGAAAATGGGGATAGACATTGCCATGGGAAATGAATATAAGTTTTACGGTTATACGAGTACAGAAGTGGTAACTGCTGAGAATGTCAATAATTTTGAAACACCCGGATATTGATGGATGATTGTTTGGTAAAGGATGATGATTATGAGTCAGAGAAATGGAGAAGTACTTCTTAGCTTAAATAACGTTTCAAAGACATTTGTAGGTGTGAAGGCACTGACAGATGTGGACTTCTGTATCCATTCGGGAGAGGTGGTAGCCCTCTGCGGAGAAAACGGAGCAGGTAAATCTACTTTGGTAAAATACATTGCGGGTATTCATGACTGTGATCCCGGCGGCAAGATAATATACCAAGGGAAAGAAGTACATTTTAAGTCTGCGCTGGAGGCTAAAAATGCCGGAATCTGTCTGGTGTTCCAGGAAGTTTCCCTGATGACGGATTTGAGCATTGCTGAAAATATTTTTGTAGGACAGTATCCCACCAACCGCCTGCATATGATTGATTATAAGGCAATGAGGGAGCGGGCAAAAAAATGTCTGGATCTGTTGGATTTCCCGATGGATCCGATGACTCCTGTCTCTAAGCTGTCACTTGCACAGCAGCAATTGGTGGAAATTGCAAAGGCACTGGTTTATGATCCGAAGCTGATTATTCTCGATGAGCCTACATCATCCCTTACCGATAAGGAAAAGCAGGTTTTATTTAAGAATATCAATGCATTAAAGGAGTCCGGGGTGGCAGTTATCTACATTTCGCACAGGATGGATGAAATATTTGAGATCAGCGATCGGATCATGGTACTTCGGGACGGATGTGTGGTAGGAAAACTGAACACAAAGGAAAGCAATGTGGATGATATTGTTAAATTAATGATAGGCCGGACCCTGAACAGTTTTTACTATAAGAGTACTTATAAAGGAAATCCCGCAGTGGCAATGGAAGTATGCCATCTGACGAAAAAGGGGCTGTTTCATGATATTTCCTTTAAGCTACATAAAGGAGAAATCCTGGGACTTTACGGATTGGTAGGCGCTGGCAGATCAGAGATTATTGAAACCATATTTGCAATCCGCAAACAGGATTCCGGCACTGTGAAAATAAACGGAGAGAATGCGATGCTGTATAACTCTACATGGGCATTAAAGTATGGCATTGCA
>OQVS01000753.1_pt1 | contig 22418 bp, 20 predicted proteins | sample 1691601 | NCBI WGS metagenome assembly OQVS01 (sample SAMN03418268, study PRJEB22391) | human gut metagenome | biome: human-gut; feature: organic feature; material: feces | host: Homo sapiens | place: Tanzania | collected 2013-01
ATTGTTGAGAAATGCTTCCAGGCCTTCTAATTCACAGAGTTTTATATTTCCCTGCGGTGTTGAAGATAAGTCTCTGTATAACAAAGCAGTTTGAACTTCAAATTCATTGATGGCAATAGATTTAATAAATTCGCCATTGTGGTAGATTTTCACAACAGATTCTTTCTCTTCTTTTGTATGATAGTCATAAATTTCACCGGGAGTTTCTTCTCTCCTGATCTTAATAATAGGCAGATAAAGATTCTCCTTTACATGCTTTAAATTTTCGTCTGCTGCATAGATACGGCCATCATTAAGCAACTTTATTAAGGTATATATTTCGGACCATTCACCTTTGTTGGCTCTTGTTTCAGAAGATAGTACTGTTGTCATTTTGATCTAGAACCTCCTTTATTTGTTTCGCAATCGCTTGGATAACAGGTACAGTAACACTGTTGCCAAACTGTTTGTACAAATTAACATCAGCAAGAGTTAACTTGAAATCATCAGGAAATCCCTGTAAACGTGCCCATTCGCGAGGAGTCATTTTGCGTATACCTTCGCGATTAACTTCGCCTTTAATCCTTGTTACAGGAACAAAATTGGTTAGTCTTTTATCAATAATTAAATTGCGCTCGCGTCCCATGCCTCCGCATACTATAGCTCCGGCAATACCTTGTAAATCTCTTATTTCATAACCAAAACCATTTCCTTTTGCGGCATGTCTAGCTTTGTGTTTCTTTAATGTTTCTAAATAAGTAGTGCTAAGATAATACTTAACGCTTACCTCATGGCTTTCTATAATATCCGCCAAAACCTTTGAATCATCTGTTGGTTCAGGGAATTGAAAACTATCAGAATGCAAGTCGTTTCTAAACGCAACAATGTATATTCTTTCGCGATTTTGAGGGACTCCATAATCTTTGCTGTTCAATATTTTATAATAAACCTTATACCCTAACTTTTCGAATGTTGAAGTAATAACCTTAAATGTACGTCCTTTGTCATGTATAACTAATCCTTTGACATTTTCGCAGAAAATTACTTTAGGCATGTGGTATTCACATATACGTGCTACATCTAAAAAAAGAGTACCTCTACACATGCCTCTATAATCATCTTCAAAGCCTTTTCTAGATCCGGCTAAACTGAAAGCTTGGCAAGGAAAACCAGCTAAGCAAATATCAAATTTTGGTATATTTTGGGCTTCAATTTGTGTAATATCTCCGGCTATGGTAAATTTGTCGTTAAAGTTTGCCATATAGGTTTTTTGGGCGTACTTATCCCACTCACTTACGAATACCGTTTCTATGCTTTGGGAAAAAGCTTGCTCAAAACCAAGTCTTATACCACCTATGCCGGCAAAAAGATCAATACTTTTAAATGTTTTATTTTTCATTCCATATTCCATTCCTTCAAATAGGTTTAATTCTTGCATGACATCCAGCCTTCTTTTTTACTCTCTTGAAATTATAACAAATTTATAACTTAAATGACAGAGAAAAATGTATAATTTGATCGAAGGATGAGCTTTATGTCTGTTTAGGATAATGACAAACACGCTTGGGAAATTGGATGCAAAATGAGTTCGTATTACGAACACATATATTCTATCATATTCGTTCTAAAAAGTAAACAGAATTTTACTATTGGGGGGTATTAGATTTGAAAGAACGACCATAACCGGCAAAAATGGCGAGAAGCTTTCTATCGTACAAGTCTTTTATGATATGAAGCAGTCGGTTGAGCCTAAAATCTACAATTATTTTGAAGGGAAATAATTTCGTGAAATATCAATCACCTCTTGCTCATATTCCATTTTTGCATTACAATAGACCTAATAGGGAAGAGCAGAGGGGTTTATTCCCATCATTACATATGCAGAAGAAATGGAGGACATATCAAATGCAGAAAAATTATGCTATCTATGAGGAGGCGCTGGCAGAGGAGCTTATCCCTGCCATGGGTTGTACCGAACCGATTGCGATTGCTTACTGTGCGGCAGTTTGCCGTGAGCAGCTGGGTGCTGAGCCTGAGCAAATCGAAATCTGGGTTAGCCGCAATATTATCAAAAACGTAAAAAGCGTTGTTGTGCCGAACACTGACCATATGAAGGGTATCGAGGTTGCGTGTGCAGCAGGCATTGTGGCAGCACATTCTGAGCGTCAGCTGGAGGTGCTGGCTTATATCACTGCTGAGGAAAAGGTTGCGCTGAAGGAGCTGGCAGAGTCCGGCAAAATCAAGATTCACGTTTCCGAGGAGCCGGATATTTTCTACATCCGCGTATTTTTGGCAGCTAACGGACAAAACGCTGAGGTTACCATCCGCACAGACCACACGAATGTGACCTCTATCAAGAAGAATGGTGCAACGATTCTCTCCAAGCCTATTGTGCCGGAAGAGGAAGAGGCTAAGAGCCTGTGGCGCATTGAGGATGTGCTGGACGCAGCACGCCATATGCCGCTGGATAATGTGAAGCATTTGCTGGAGCGCCAGATTGAATATAACATGGCTATTTCTAAGGAAGGCCTGGACCATGATTATGGCGCAAGCATCGGCAAGATTTTGCTGCGTCGTGACCCGGACAGCCTGCGTACGCGCGCACGTGCAAGTGCAGCGGCAGGCAGTGACGCACGCATGAACGGCTGTGAGTTGCCCGTTGTCATTACCTCCGGCAGTGGCAACCAGGGCATTACGGCTTCTGTTCCTGTTGTTATTTACGCTCATGCACTGGCAGCAAGCGAGGAGAAGCTGTTGCGTGCTGTGCTGCTGAGCGATTTGATTACGATTTACCTGAAGCAGGGCATCGGCAAGCTGTCCGCTTATTGCGGCGCCATCAGCGCAGGCTGCGGCAGCGGCGCTGGTATTGCTTATCTGCATGACTGCACGGATGAGCAGATTGAGCATGCTGTAGAAAACGCTTTGGCTATCAACAGCGGCATTATCTGTGACGGTGCGAAATCCTCCTGTGCTGCGAAGATTGCAATGGCAGTCGAGGGCGGCCTGCTGGGCTTTGATATGGCTATGGCAGAGCGCAACTTTGAGGGCGGCGACGGCATTGTGCAGGAAACTGCGGACGAAACGATTGCTGCTGTCGGCAAGATTGCCAGCCAGGGCATGGTCGAGACGGATAAAGAGATTATCGACGTAATGCTGGGCCTGTAAGATATATAACTGCTTATAAAAAATAAGAGAGCTGTTACGTAACCTCTGCTGCGCAGGCAACTGAGGGATAGTAACAGCTCTTTGTTTTATTTTTATTCGCACACCATCTGCGTGAGCTCCTCTACGTGCTCGTTTTCGGTCAGAACGTAGATGAAGTCGCCGCTTAAAAGGCGCGTGTCGCCGGCTGGTATGAGCTGCTGCTCACCGCGCTTGACGTCGACGAGAAGGGTGTTCTTCGGCCAATGGATATCCTTAATCAGCTTGCCACAGACTGCGCTGCCGCTGCAGACGGACAGCTCGATGACATTACGCTGCTCCAGCGTTACAGGCGCAGGCCTGTTCTTGCAGAGCATACGCTGCATAAGCTCCTCGTAAATAGGCTTGCTGTGGGCAAGCTCAGCAATGACGAAGGCCACCATGGCGGCGATGGCGAGGGACAGCAGCTGCTGGTAGGATGCGGTCATCTCCATAATCAGCACGGTGCCGGTAATCGGCGAGCGCACGGAGGAGGAAAAGAGGGCGGCCATGGCTACGACCATGATGTTGGTGGCATAAATCGGCTCGATCCAGCCGAGCAGGATGAGCACCTGGGCGCAGATGCTGCCGCAGAGCGCGCCGATAACGAGCATGGGCAGGAAGAAGCCGCCGGGAACGCCGCAGCCGTAGCTTATGAGCGTGAAGAGCAGCTTGCCTGCGAGAAAGACGAGCAGCAGCTGCAGGGATACAGGCGCCTTGGCGAGCTGGTTGATGAGCTCGTTGCCGCCGCCGAGCACCTCGGGCAGGAAGTAGCCCAATACGCCTGCGCAGAGCAGGGCAAAGATGATTTTATGCACCGGCTTTTGGAACAGAGGCAGGCTGTAGAAGCGGCCGATGTTCAAGAGGCCCCAGTTGAAGAGGACGCCGAATGCGCCGGCAGCGAGGGCGACGAGCACGACGATGCCGTAGTAGCTCAAGGGCAGCAGCTGCAGGTCGGGAATATCAAAAATAGTGGCACGGCCAAAGATGGCGCGGGAGATTATCGTGGCGGTGAAGGCTGCGGCCATGGATGGCAGCAGCACCATGATGGAGAAGTTGCGGTGCAGCTCCTCCAGCGCAAAGATTACGCCTGCCAGCGGCGCATTGAAGGCAGCGGCCAGACCGGCGCTGGCGCCGCTCGTCAAAAGATAGCGTTCCTCCATGCGCGTGCGTCTCAGCAGGCGGCTGATGCCCTGAGCGGCTACGGCGCCGAGCTGAATCGACGGTCCCTCGCGGCCAAGTGACAAGCCGGCGCCGATGCCGAGGATGCCGGCGGAAAGCTTGACGTAAAGCACACGCAGCCAGCGCATTTTCATCAGACCGAGAATGGTTCCCTTGACCTGCGGGATGCCGCTGCCTGCGGCCATCGGCTCAAAAATGTTGAGCTTGTGCAGGATGAAGGCCAGTGCGACGAGGACAGCGAACCAGCAGGCGTTGATGCTCCAGCTGCTGACCCAAAGGCGGTTATAAAGCGCACCGCGCAGAGCTTCAGCTTCTACTAGGGCGAAGCGGAAGAAGCTGATGACGAGGCCGGCGAAAACGCCGGTGAGGATGCCCTCTGCGAAAAGGCGCAGGCGGAAGCGATGCATATTGCTCAGAGAGTGATAGGTTTGCAGTTTTTGTTCTTTTTCGTTCATAGCGAAGTCTCGTTTCTTAAATTAGTAATAACATTATAACACAAAAATAACCTTATGGAGCAGCACCTGAGCGCTTGCCATAAGGTTATTTGTTATACAGTTATTTATCAGGCTTTGGCTGCTTCGACAGCTTCAGACTGCTCTTTTTCATAGTCAGGGTCGAACTTCGGATTTAGGTAGTTCTGATAAGCCCAGGCCAGCAGAGCGCCGGAGATGTTATGCCAAGCGGAGAAGACAGCGCCCGGAACGGTGGCAGCAGGCAGAGCAGCAAAGTGTGCCTTTGCCAGACCGGTTGCCAGACCGGAGTTTTGCATACCAACCTCGATAGACAAGGCAACAGCCTTTTTCCAGCTGAGACCGGTGAGGCGGGCAATAGCAAAGCCGAGAGCATAGCCGCAGCAGTTATGCAGGATTACTACCAGCAGAATCAGGCCAGGAGCCTTGAGAATCAGGTCACGGCTTGCACCGATAACGCCGGCGATAATCAGAGAAATAGCGATAGAGGAAACAGCCGGCAGGTAGTCGGTTGCTTTTTCTGCGAGCTTCGGCAGGAAGGATTTAACGGCCAGACCTAAGCAGATAGGCAGAATAACGATTTGCACGATGCTCCAGAACATGCCGACCGGGTCGAAGGAGATTTTTTCGCCGATAATCAGATAGGTGATGAACGGCGTGAGAATCGGGGACAGCACGGTGGAAACACTTGTCATGGTTACGGACAGAGCAACGTCGCCCTTCGACATGAAGGTGATAACGTTGGAGGAGGTGCCGCCGGGGCAGGTGCCTACGAGGACAACGCCGGTGGTCAGCGCCGGGTCAAGGTTGAAGGCCATGGACAGGCCGAAGGCCAGAAACGGCATGATAAAGTATTGTGCGCAGACGCCGATGAGAATATCAACAGGACGCTTTAAAACGAGCGCAAAATCCTTGAGGTTCAGCGTGGTGCCCATGCCGAACATTACAACACCAAGCAGGCAGCTCAGCACGCTGATGCCGCCAACCTTACCAAGTACCCACAGGAAATTCTGGGGCATAGTCAGACCGAGGGCAAGAAAAACGATGGCGATGATGCCAAAGAACTTGCCGATTAAAGCACAGAATTGTTTCATTTAAGATTACCTCTTTCCCTTATAACTTCTGAGAGATAGCTGCTTGGCTGCCGTTGTCGTCACTCTTTATCGTGGTGCTCTCTCAATGGCCGCAAGCTGTGCAAAGCTGCTCTCTTTTTCTGTAAACGTGCTTCATTATAACAAATATATTGCGAGAAATAAAGCAGAAAGTGAAAAAATCATGAATTTTTCTAGAAAACGGAAGAAAGTGTTACAATGTTACAGAGAAAGACGAAAATAAATACACAAGCGTGTTTGCGCACGGCCTCGCGTTCTATGATATAATTAAAGGATGAAGAAAAAGCTAGACGGAGGTGCAGGCGTTGTATACTATCTGCAAGGATTATCGCAAGGAAATAGTTATCGAAAAATCGCGCTTTATCTGTACGCTAAAAAAGGTACACAGCGAGGCCGAGGCGCAGGAGTTTATTAAGAGTATAAAAAAAGAATTTTGGGATGCGACGCATAACTGCTCTGCTTATATCGTCGACGACCTCGCCCAGCGCTCGAGCGACGACGGCGAGCCGAGCGGCACGGCAGGTATTCCTATGCTGGAGGTGCTGCGCAAGAACGGTCTGACGGAGACGGCGGCAGTGGTGACGCGCTATTTTGGCGGCATCAAGCTGGGCGCCGGCGGTCTGGTGCGTGCGTATAGCGGCAGTGTGGCCGGTGCGGTGGCCGAGTGCGGTCTGGCGCAGAAGATTCTCATGAGCCGCTTCAGCTTTTTATATGATGTGAATCATGTCGGCCGTATTCTGAACGTGCTGTATCAGCAGGATTTGTTCGAGATTGCCGATGTGGTCTATGACCTGCGTGCCAAGGTTATCCTGAAGATGCGCGACGAGCAGAAGCAGGAGGCCGAGGAATGGCTGACAGAGCATTTGAACCAGAAGATAGAGCTGGAGCTGGAGGGCAGCGAGTATGCCGAGGTGCCGGTGGAGAAGTAATTACAGCTCCAGATACGGCTCCAGTGCGGCAAACAGCTTGTCCAGCGCAGGATAAAGCTCGTCGTCAGGCAGACCTGTGTAGTTCATGAGCAGAGTGTGCGAGCAGTCGCTGGTTTTGTCGTGATAATAGTCGGAAAGAAATTTTATCTGGATGCCCTGCGTCAGCGCTGCCTGCGTGAGCGTGGTGTCGCTGGCCTGCGTTGCAAGGTGCAGCAGAAAGTGCAGGCCGCTGTTTTCGCCTTCTACCGTCAGGGCAGGCGCTGCCTTGCAGGCTGCAAGGTAGTGCAGCAGACGGTCGCGCTTCGTGCGGTAGTAGGTGCGCATGCGGTTGATGTGGCGCTCAAAATAGCCGTCCTCGATAAATTTGGCGAGGGTGAACTGCTCAAAGTTGGACACGGTGCAGGAATAAAAGCCCAGTTTTTCATAAAAAAGTGAGGCCAGATGAACTGGCAGCACCATATAGCTGATACGGAAGGTCGGTGCCAGCGTTTTGGAGAAGGTGTTGATATAGATAACCTTCTCGGCGCTGTCGATGCTTTGCAGTGGCGGTATCGGCCGGCCGTACAGACGGAATTCGCAGTCGTAATCATCCTCGATGATGTAGCGGCTGCTTTTTTCTTTGGCCCAGCGCAGCAGCTCATAGCGACGGCTGACGGGCATGACGATGCCTGTGGGGAACTGATGCGAGGGACTGATGTGCAGAATGTCGGCGCCGCTGTTTTCGAGCACGTCGGCGCGGATGCCCTGCTCGTCCATCGGCAGGTAGCGGCAGAATACGTCGTTGGTTTTATAGATGGCTGCAAGCTGCGGATAGCCGGGGTTTTCGAGGGCATAGACATGGCTGCGCCCTAAAAGCTGGACGATGAGGTTATAGAGCGACTGCGTGCCTGCGCCGATGATAATCTGCTCCGGACTGACATTCAGGCCGCGGAACTGATAGAGGTGCTTAGCGAGGGCCTGACGCAGGGGCAGCACGCCGCCGGCGGAGGTGTCGCTGATGAGGGCGTGCTCGTCGGCGCTGGAGAGCGTGCTGCGCAAAAGACGCGCCCAGATGTTGTAGGGGAAGGTGTCGGGCGGGACGCTGCTTTTGGCAAAGCTGGCGACGATGGCGGGGGCGCTGGCGTGCAGCAGCGGCTCGCGCGGGGCGGGGGGCTCTGCAGCGCTTGGCATCTGCTCGATGCGGGCTACGTAGTAGCCGCGCTTAGGCTCGGAGTAGATGTAGCCCTCGACGAGCAGCTGGGCGTAGGCGTTCTCGACGGTGATGATGCTGATGCCGAGGTTTTTGGCGAGCATTCGCTTGGAGGGCAGCTTGTCACCTGCGTGCAGCACACCGCTGGTGATATCGGCCTTGATGCAGCTGTAGAGATGTGTGTACATGCTCGCGCCGTTTAGATTTGCAAAGCTGTATGTTAGCATGGAATTTCCTTTCAATCTGACTATGTTAAAAAGAATAGAAATGAGTATATCAATATACTCAGTCATGAGTATAATACTACACATAACCTATTTTGTAAATATGATTGGGAGGAATTCAAGATGAACGAACGTTATAAATTAAATGCACAGCTTGCCCAGATGCTCAAGGGCGGCGTTATCATGGACGTAACCAATGCCGAGCAGGCAAAAATTGCTGAGGCTGCAGGTGCCTGCGCAGTTATGGCGCTGGAGAAGATTCCGGCGGATATCCGTGCTGCCGGCGGCGTGGCACGCATGAGCGACCCGAAGCTGATTAAGGAGATTCAAAACGCTGTATCTATCCCTGTTATGGCGAAGGTGCGTATTGGTCATTTCGTTGAGGCGCAGATTCTGGAGGCGCTGGAGATAGACTATATTGATGAGAGCGAGGTGCTCTCTCCTGCTGATGATGTATACCATATTGATAAAACAAAATTCGCTGTGCCGTTTGTCTGCGGTGCAAAGGATTTGGGCGAGGCGCTGCGCCGTATCAACGAGGGCGCTTCGATGATTCGCACGAAGGGCGAGCCGGGGACCGGCGACGTGGTGCAGGCTGTACGCCATATGCGTAAGATGAACCAGCAGATTGCATGGCTGGCAGCGCTGGAGGAGAACGAGCTGTTCAACGCTGCGAAGGAGCTGCAGGTGCCCTATGATTTGGTGCTGTATGTGCATGAGCATAAGCGCCTGCCGGTTGTTAACTTTGCGGCCGGCGGCGTAGCAACGCCTGCTGATGCAGCGCTGATGATGCAGCTTGGTGCTGAGGGCGTGTTCGTCGGCTCCGGTATCTTCAAGTCCGGCGACCCTGCTAAGCGTGCGCAGGCTATCGTGAAGGCCGTGACGAATTTCACTGATGCTAAGATGCTGGCAGAGCTGTCCGAGAATTTGGGCGAGGCGATGGTCGGCATCAACGAGCAGGAGATTGCGCTGCTCATGGCGGAGCGTGGCAAATGAGAATCGGCGTTTTAGCACTGCAGGGTGCGTTTATTGAGCATATACATGCACTGACGCAGCTGGGCGCAGAGTGCGTCGAGCTACGCCAGCTGGCGGATTTGGAGCAGCCGCTGGACGGCGTGGTGTTGCCCGGCGGCGAAAGCACGGTGCAGGGCAAGCTGTTGCATGAGCTGGGCATGTTCACGCCGCTGCAGGAGAAAATCCGGCAGGGATTGCCTGTGCTGGCAACCTGCGCCGGCATGATTCTGCTGGCGCAGCACTTGGCGGCTGACAGCACGCGCCATCTGGCGACGATGCCGATTACCGTAAAGCGTAATGCTTACGGCAGACAGCTGGGCAGCTTTGTGACGGAGGCAGAGCTTGGCTCACTGGGGCGCGTACCGATGACGTTTATCCGCGCACCCTATATTGAGAGCGTAGGCGAGGGCGTGGAGACGCTGGCTGTCGTCGACGGTCATATCGTTGCTGCGCAGTATGGCAGGCAGCTGGCGCTGGCCTTCCATCCCGAATTAGATATCGACAAGAGCACAGCAGTGCATGAATATTTTCTGCGTCTGTGCAGATAAAAAAAGAGACTGTCACACGAGAGCTAAGGTGTGACAGTCTTTTCTTACTTTTTGGCGAGCTTAAAAATCGCGTCGAGCGCCGCGAGACCGCAGCCAATGCCGTGGTCATGCAGGGCGAGCAGCTTGTCAGGCTTGATGTCGAGCTTGTCGATTTCCAGCGGTATCTGCGGACGGATGATGACAGCCTTGCCCTCCTGCTCCAGCCTTTCGACCTCTGCCAGCTGGTGGTTGTAGAGTGCAGGACGCTCCTGCATAATGTCCCAAAGCTTGGGATATTTTTTATAGAACGTTTTGAGCAGCAGCCTTGGTACGCGCTGCTTCTTTTGATAGCCGGCGTTGCGCGTGAGCACGACGACGAGCTTGTCATAGCCTGCGGCAAGCGCACGCTCGTAGGGAATGGGTGAAACAAGGGCACCGTCGAGCAGCGAGTGGCCGTGAAAGCGCACGACGGGCGCAAGAAAGGGCATGGATGAAGAGGCGCGTACAGGAATAAATTTCTGGCCGATGCCCTCTTGGTCGAACCAGATAGGCTGGCCGCTTTCGATATCCGTAGTGCCGACCTGCAGGACGCCGGGATAATTTCTGTAGGCAGCATAATCGAAGGGCAGCAGCTGCTTGGGCAGGTCTTCAAAGATGAAGTCGAAGCCGAAGATGCTGCCCTTTTTTATCCAGTTATGCAGGCTGAAGTAGCGCTTGTCGGTGACATAGTGCTCGATTATCTGACGTGTGCGCAGGGGCTGGTGTGACATATATGATAAAATGTTGCAGGCACCGGCAGAAACAGCAGTGATGTAGGGGAAGGTGAGCTCGCGTGCCAAAAAGGCCTCGAACACGCCTGCCGAAAACATACCGCGCATACCGCCGCCTTCGAGAACAAGAGCGATGTTATCTAAATGCATGGTGATATCCTCCTTTTTTTATTATACAACAAATAGCAGGCAGCGAGTATGTTTTTTGTGCAAATAAAAAACAGGCTACGACCTTGCGGCCGGTAACCTGCTTTTTACGTTAAATTTGGGTGCTTTATGCAAACAGCAAAAATGCTGTCAGATAACATTATCTGTATTTGTTGGTATGCTTCTTTCTGGTGTGCTGCTCACGATAGTCTGCCTGCACCTGATATACCTGATAGATGTACAGGGCGCACAGCGGCAGAGCGAGAATCAGGCCGAGCCAGCGGTTATTGAAGAAATAATTGCCGGCCATGCCTGCCACTAAGCTCAGCAGGATGACAACAAGCATATTTACTTTGATTTTCATAAGGTATTTTTTCATGTATGGGTTCCTCCTAGGTTTATTGATGAATTAGGTCACGCGGGACGACGATGTTCTGCGTGGGGATTTTCGCTGCGTCGAAGAGCGGCAGCAGCTCGGCTGCACTGAGAGGCTCAGGCCGCTCTAATTGGCCTGCAAGGTAGGCGATCAGGCCGATGATGGGCTCCGGTGCGCCGTAAATTTTGCGCAGACTGCTGATTTCCAAATCTCCGTCACGCTTAGCAAGCCTGCGTCCGTCCGCATCGGTCAAAAGCGGGATGTGACAGAAGCTCGGCGGCGTGAAGCCAAGCAGCCTGTAAAGGTAAAGCTGCATCGGCGTGGAGCTTAAAAGGTCGCAGCCACGCACCACCTGCGTGACGCCCATGAGGGCATCGTCGATGACTACGGCGAGCTGATAAGCATAGACGCCGTCGCTGCGCCGCAGGATGAAGTCGCCGCATTCCTCTGTCAGGCGCAGGCTCTGCGCTCCGTAATGCGCATCGTGGAAGCAGATAGGCTCGTCCGTTACGCGCACGCGCCATGCCGGTCGGCGGAGCTTTTCCTTGGCCGCACGCTCGGCCTCTGTGAGCTGGCTGCAGGTGCCTGCGTAGATGATGCGTCCGTCGCTGGTGTGAGGCGCTTCGGCGGCATGCAGCTCACCGCGGCTGCAGAAGCAGGGATAGACGAGGTCTGCCTGCCGTAGCTTATCGAAGTAGTGCGCATAAATATCGCTGCGCCTGCTTTGAAAATAGGCGTCGCTGTCTGCGCTGACGTACGCGCCCTCGTCCCATGTCAGTCCCAGCCATTCCAGCTCACGCGCCAATGCATCGGCTTTGGCGAGACTGCAGCGCTGGGGGTCGAGGTCTTCGATGCGCAGGACGATTTTGCCGCCGCTCTTTTTGGCGTAGAGCCATGCCAGCAGGCTGCAGAAGACGTTGCCCAGATGCAGAAAGCCGCTGGGCGTGGGCGCGAAGCGCCCGACTAAAGGTGCTGCGCTCAGCCTGCTCTGTCCACTTTTCTGCTGCGCCTTCGACATCAACATCAACCTGCCTTCAAAAATAAAAAATAACGTAGCCGTTCACTAGAATACTATTCCCATTATATCACATATTTGGAAGCAGATACTAGTATAAATCGGCTTGTTGACCGCAAATTTTCGGCTGCGACAGGCTTAGTCGGCAACGCGCCATTTATCAAAGCAGTGTAAATGATTGCTGTATAGCTGTACCCAGCGACCAACGAGCAGGGCAGCAGCTATGGTGCCGACGCCGACGCCGCGCATTTCCTGAAACTGCATGAACGAAAGCAGCAGGCTAATAGCTACGAGCGTGCAATCAAAGCAGTTCTTGATGATGCTGAATTTTATCTTGCTGACGAAGGCGATGACGAGCACGATTCCCTCACCGGCAGCAACAAAAATTTTGGCACGGATGCAGAGAAAAACGCCGAAGGCAAGAATGATGGTGCTGAGCAGGCAGTCGAACCACTTCCAGTACAGCGTTTGTGGCTCAACCCAGCTTAACAGGCTCATGGCAAAATCAATGCCGTTGCCGAAGAAAATCAGCGTCACCAGCTGACCGATAAGCTCACGCCAATAAATTTTGCGCAGCAGCACAGGCTGGGCGAAGATGAACAGCAGATTGAGCACGATGGTTATCTCACCGATGCTCCACGGCATGAACATGCTCATAACCCAAGGCACGCTGGAGATGGGCGAGGTGCCTAGGTCTGCCTTGCAGGAGAGCGCAATGCCGATGGTCATTGCAAAAATACCGAAGAGAAACATCAGGCAGCGGGGTAATAAATATTGTTTTTTCATGATAGTTACTTCCTTTGAAAAATAAAAAACGCTGCTGTGACCGGCACAAAAGCGTTATATATTAATTATAGCATACTGCTTTTTTGTAGACAAGAGCGCTTGTTTGCAAAAAGCTTCTTTATATCCATGGCGTTTCGATGTATAATATAAAATGACAAAATATAATTTTAGTGAGGTATATTATGCGCTTAAGAAAAAAACCTTGGATTGAAGAAGCTATGAAGGACGTTATGAACGAGTATGTCTTCATGCATGATATTGAAAAATTTAAAGGCCATTGGCAGGAGCTGTTCCCCGGCAAAAAGCTGTGTCTGGAGATTGGCTGCGGCAAGGGACGCTTCACCATCGGTATGGCGGAGCTGAATCCTGATAAGGCGTTCATCGGCATCGAGACGCAGCACGATATCGCCTACTATCCGGCGAAGGCAGCGAAGGACAAAAAGCTCGACAACGTGCGCATCATCTGCGCTAACGCTGAGAATCTGCTCGACTGGTTCGAGCCGGGCGAAATCAAGGAGCTGTATCTGAACTTTAGCGACCCGTGGCCGAAGGCACGCCATGCAAAGCGCCGTCTGACGCACCGCGGCTTCCTCGCGAAATATAAGGAGCTTTTGGGCGAGGGCGGACACCTGCGCTTCAAGACTGATAACCGTGCGCTCTTCGATTTCTCTGTCGAGGAGTTCAAGGAGTTCGGACTGAACATCATCGCTTTGAGCTACGACCTGCACCATTCGGAATATGATAATCCGGTGCAGACAGAATATGAGCAGAAATTCAGTGCGCTGGGCACACCGATTAATTTCTGCGAGGTTGTTTTTTAAGTTTTTTTAGGATGTTGTCATGAAGAAACGTTTTCTTATCTGGGATAGTCCGAAGCAGGCCATCATCATGCTGGTGGTGGTGCTGCTTATTATTGGTTCGATAAATGTTTTTAGTGCTACCTATATTGATTGTACAGACCCTTTGGAATATTTTAAGAAGTATTGGCTAAATGTCGTTGTGTCGACGTTTTTTGGTGCTTTGGCCTATGCCATGGGCTACAAAAGAATCATCAACAATGGATGGATACGTGAATTGTCACTGCTAGGCATTTTGCTTATGCTGGTGGTGCTGTTTTTTAAGCGCCATGATCCGGGCTGGGCGATTAACGGCGCTGTGCGCTGGATTCCGCTGCCGTTTATGTCGCTGCAGCCATCGGAATTTGCGAAGATAGAGGTTATTCTGCTGGCTGCCTATGTGCTCGACAGGATGCGCCGCCAGCAGCAGGTGGTGTCGTTTTTTACGCACAATGTCGAGTTCTGGAAGCTGATCGGCACGACGCTGCTGTTCAGCGGACTGGTGCTCAAGCAGCCTGATATGGGTACAGCGTCGATTATCTTCGGCCTGACGTTTCTGATGGTGATTATGGCCGGCCTGCCGCGTAAGCAGCTGGTGCTGCTGCTGGGCTCGGTAGCTGGCTTGGCTGCGTGCCTGGCGCTGGCGGCGCCTTATCGTTTGCAGCGCTTAAAGTATTGGCTTGATCCGTGGCTGGATGCCGGCGGTGCAGGCTATCAGGGCGTGCAGTCACAGCTGGCAATTGGCAGCGGCGGCTTCTGGGGAAGTAACTGGGATTATGCGGCAAGCAAGTATTTCCATCTGCCGGAGGCACATACTGACTTTGCCTTTGCCTTCTTCTGTCATGAGAACGGTCTGTTGGGAGCAGCGCTGCTGATACTGATTTTTATGCTTTTGGCGTGGGCGTTTGTGGCGATTACGCTGAATGCGAAGGATTTGCGAGCCTTTCTCGTGAGCGCCGGTGTTACGTTTCTCGTTATCGGCCAGTCCTTTGTGAATATGGCGATGGTCTGCGGCAACATGCCGATTATTGGCGTGCCGCTGGCCTTTATCAGCTACGGCGGTACGTTCATGCTGGTGAATATGGTCTGCGTCGGCCTGATTCTTTCGGTTTATGATGAGGAGGAGCGCGAGGCGTCGCTTGCGGCGCAGTCGCCGGACACCAGACGTGAGGATTTGCGTGTAGTACGCGGCAGGGGGTATGGCAGATGAAGAAGCTTCTGAAAATGTCTACGCTCAAGCAGCGTTTTCTGTGGGTTATGGGACTGATGGTAGTGTTTATTGCGCTGCCGATTCTTATCAGGCTGGTCTATGTGCAGCTTGTCCGCGGCACTGCCTATGAGCAGGAGGCCTATGGTCAGATGCAGCGTGACCGTATCCTGCATAGTCCGCGCGGACGCATTGTCGACCGCAATGGCGAGGAGTTGGCGGTTAGCATTATGACAGGTGCGCTCATTGCCGATCCGGAGAAGATGGAGGACTCGGAGGCGATGAAGAAAAAGCTTGGTCAGCGTGACGCCAGACGCATAGCTGCTGACCAGCTGGCACCGATTCTCAAGCAGAATGCTGACGAGCTGTATAAGGATTTCTGTGAGCCTGGGCGCCGCTATCTGCGCTTGCAGCGCACGATGGAGCCGCACGATATGGAGCTGGTCAAAAGGGTTATCAAGGAATATAATCTTCCCGGACTCAGCTTTGAGGACGAAAGCAAGCGCTATTATACGAAGAAGCGTGCTGCCGCTCAGATACTTGGCTATGTCGGCGACGACGACAAGGGCCTGAGCGGTATTGAATATATGTATGACAAGGAGCTGAAAAGCAAGCAGACGCCGTATTCGGTGCTTGTCGACGTTGCAGGCAAGCAGATTCTTGGCAAGGATAAGCAGGAAAAGCCTGATACGGAAAAGCTGTCGACGGTTTATCTGACGCTGGACAGCAAGATGCAGTACGTGCTGGAGGACGCTATGGACGATGCCATGGCGCGCACGAAGGCGAAGGCGGCGACGGCCATCATCATGGACCCCTACACGGGCGAGATTCTTGGTATGGCTAGCCGCCCGACGTTTGATCCGAATGCTTATTATAAGTACAGCTATGACAGCTTCAATAATAGAGCTGTCGGCTTCACCTACGAGCCTGGCTCCGTTTTCAAACCTCTTGTTGGCTGCATGGGCCTGACGGAGGGCATCATTACTCCAAACACGCCGTTTCAGGATTCGGGCAGCATCAGGATTGCTGACCGCGTTATTCATAACTGGGACAGCGAAGGCATGGGCGTAGTGCCGTTTTCTACTGTTATCAAGTTCTCTATTAACACCGGTATGGTGCAGCTGGGCATGCAGCTGGGCGCTGAACGCATGACGAGCTATGCGAAAAAGTTTGGCTTCGGCGAGCCGACAGGCATCGACCTGCCGGGTGAGGAGAGCGGCATTCTTTATGATCCCAAGAATATGTATGAGCCGGATATTGCGACGATGGCGATTGGTCAGGGCATTTCCGTAACGCCGATTCAGGTGCTGCGTGCTATCTGTGCGATTGCCAACGGCGGCGAGCTTTTGCAGCCTTATATCGTCAAGAAGATTGTTTCTGCGGACGGAAAGGTGCTCAAGGAGGGCAAGAAGCACGTTGTGCGCAACGTTATGACGCCTGAGGTGGCACGCCAGATGCGCGAGATGATGGAGAAGGTAGTCAGCGAGGGCGGCGGCAAGACCGCAGCGATTAAGGGCTACCGCATCGCGGGCAAGACAGGCACGGCAGAAAAGATTGCGGAGGGCGGCGGCTATGCCGTCGGCCAGTATATCGCCTCCTTCGTCGGCTTTGTGCCGGCGGATAAGCCGCGCTATGCGATGCTGGTTATGCTCGACACGCCGAAGGGCGCGTTCTATGGCTCGCAGGTCAGCGCGCCGATTTTCCGCGATACGCTGCAACAGATTCTGGTAGCTAAGGGCATTCAGCCTTCGTCGAGAGAGGGATTGCCCTCCTTCGAGGAGATGAACGCCGTAGGCAGCAAGGACAAGCAGCCGCAGGCTGCGCCGCCGGTGCTGCAGGTGCTGCCAAACGGCAAAATCAAGCTGCCTGACTTCAAGGGCATTGATATGCGCGCCGCAGCGGAGCTTCTGCAAAAGGGCAAGCTGCGGCTCAAGCCCTACGGCAGCGGCAAGGCCTTTCAGCAGCGTCCTGCCAAGGACAGTGAGGTGGAGGCCGGAAGCACCGTCGAGGTTTGGTTCCAGTAGAAATTTATTTTGTATACTTGCTATATAGGCAGGAGAAAGTACATCCGAGGGAGAATAAAACTAGATAGCTTAAACGATTTGCTATACGAGGAGGATGAATTATGTTATCTGATATTGAAATTGCTCAACAAGCCAAAATGCAAAAAATCACCGATGTAGCTGCGAAGCTGGGCATCGGCGAGGACGACATTGAATTATACGGCAAGTACAAGGCCAAGCTTTCCTATGACCTGATCCGTCGTGTAGAGGAGAAGCAGCCGGGCAAGCTGATTCTTGTAACCGCGATTACCCCGACTCCTGCCGGTGAAGGCAAGTCCACCACGACCGTTGGTCTGGCGCAGGGCATGCATAAGCTTGGCAAGCGTGTTATTGTGGCTCTGCGTGAGCCCTCCCTCGGCCCCTGCATGGGCATTAAGGGCGGCGCTGCCGGCGGCGGCTATTCTCAGGTTGTGCCGATGGAGGACATCAACCTGCACTTTACCGGTGACTTCCATGCGATTACCTCTGCGCATATGCTGCTTTCCGCAATGCTCGACAACCACATCCAGCAGGGCAACGTGCTCAACATTGACCCGCGCCGCATCGTTTGGAAACGCGTTGTCGATATGAACGACCGCGAGCTGCGCAACATCGTTGTCGGCCTGGGCGGCAAGGCTCATGGCGTACCGCGTCAGGATGGCTTCGACATCACCGTTGCTTCCGAGGTTATGGCGATTCTCTGCCTGGCAAGCAACCTGCATGACCTCAAGGAGCGTCTGTCCAAAATCATCGTTGCCTATGACTACAGCGGCAAGCCTGTTACCGCAGGCCAGATTAAGGCTCATGGCGCTATGGCAGCTCTCCTAAAGGATGCTATTAAGCCGAACCTGGTACAGACGCTGGAAAATGTTCCGGCAATTATCCATGGTGGCCCGTTCGCAAATATCGCTCATGGCTGCAACAGCGTAATGGCAACCAGAACTGCTATGCGCGTTGCTGATTATACAATTACCGAGGCAGGCTTCGGTGCTGACCTCGGCGCAGAAAAATTCTTCGATATCAAATGCCGTTATGCAGGCCTCAAGCCTGATGCCGCAGTTATCGTAGCTACCGTCCGTGCGCTGAAAATGCATGGCGGCGTGCCGAAAACTGAGCTGACCACGCCGAACGTGGAGGCAGTCAAGAAGGGCCTTGTAAATCTGGAGAAGCATATCGAGAACGTGAAGAAATTCGGCGTACCTGTTGTTGTTGCTATCAACATCTTCGCTCAGGATACAGAAGAGGAGCTGGAGGCTGTACGCGTACACTGTGCTAAGCACGGCGTCAACGTTGCTCTGTCCGATGTCTTTGCTCGTGGTGGCGAAGGCGGCGTCGAGCTGGCTAAAGAGGTTATTGCCCTGGCTGACAGCGGCAAGAGCGACTTTAAGCCTCTCTATGAGCTGGATATGCCGCTCAAGGCGAAGATTGAAACCATCGCTAAGGAAATCTACGGCGCAGACGGCGTAAATTATACGAAGGAAGCAGACAAAGCGCTGAAGGAGTTTGAAGACCTGGGCTATGGCAATCTGCCTGTCTGCATGGCAAAAACCCAATATTCCTTCTCCGATGACCCGGCACTCCTGGGCCGGCCCTCCGGCTTCAAGATTACCATCAGAAACTGCCGCATCTCCGCAGGTGCAGGCTTCATCGTTGTGCTGACAGGCGACGTTATGACGATGCCTGGCCTGCCGAAGGTTCCTGCTGCTGAAAAGATCGACGTATCTGATGATGGCGTTATCAGCGGCCTGTTCTAAAGCCCAAAGAGGCGCATGACGTGCCTTTGGAGAATTTATAAGTATTTTGTTTTATGAGGTGAATTCAATGGACACAATTATCATGAGGGGTAAGCCTGTCGCTGATGCCTACCGTGAGGCTATTTCCAAAAAAATTACAGAAGCAAAGGAACGTGGCCTGCTTGTAACATTAGCTATCATCGTTGTCGGAGATGATCCGGCTTCGCATGTATATAAGGACAGACTGGTCAAGCTGATTGAAAGCCTGGGCGGTGCAGCAAAGGTTATTCTTATGCCTGCCGAAACGCCGGAGGCTGAGGTCATCAGCACTATCAAAAAATTGAACCGTAATCGTTATGTCAGCGGCATTATGCCGATGATGCCGATGCCGAAGCACATCAACGGTGATAATGTGGGCGCAGCCATCTCTCCCAACAAGGACGTGGACTGCCTGAATCCGCAGAACATCGGTGATGTATTCATGGGCCGCAGCCGCTTTGCTGCCTGCACTCCGCGTGCCTGCATGGCGACGCTGGAGCATTACGGCATTGAGCTGGAGGGCAAACGAGTAGCCGTTATTGGCCGCAGTAACGTTGTCGGCAAGCCTGTCAGCGTACTGCTGCTGCAAAAGAACGCTACCCCGACCATTTGCCATTCGCGCACCAAGAATCTGCCGGAGATTTTACAGGAGGCAGATATCATCGTGGCGGCGCTGGGCAAGCCCTGCTTCGTTAAGCCGGAGATGGTCAAGGAGGGCGTGGTCATTGTTGACGTGGGCATCAACGCTGTGGACGGCAAGCTCGTGGGCGACGTTGACCCGGCAGTAGAAGCGAAAGCCAGCGCCTTTACGCCTGTTCCCGGCGGTATCGGCGTAGTTAGCAACATGATGCTCATGGAGTGCCTGACGCGTCATCTGTAAAATGCTTGCATAATATCAGCTATTGCGTGGTAGATATTTATGAAATATTTATGGTTTTTTCTTGCGTGTCTGCTGCTGGCAGCGATTTATTACAATTCTTCGCTGCCGTTGCGTCAGTCCGCACAGCTCAGCGGCTGGGTGACGGCGCTGGCGCAGCTGCTGGCAAACTATCTTGATGTGCACCTCGTGGGCGATACGGAGCATCATATCCGCAAGCTGGCGCACTTTCTGGAGTTTGCGCTGTTGGGGCTTTTGCTGTGCCGCAGCTTCAGCGCGTTTGGCGTGAAGAACTTTACGGCGACCGGCTATATCCTGTTTATGGGTCTCTTGGCGGCGGTGGTGGATGAATACATCCAGAGCTTTTCGCCGGGACGCGGCAGTATGGTCAAGGATGTGCTGCTGGACTTTAGCGGCGTGTTCTGCGCGTGGCTTGAGTACCGCATCTGGCAGTGGGGCGCGAGAAGATAAGTGAAAATTAAGGGCTGCAGTCTTATGCCTGAGGGCAGGGGCTGCAGCCTTAGCTATTTGGTTTAAAACAGATATTGAAAAGCTTTTATTTAATCCTGCGGCTTTTATTTTAGACAAATAACTGATGCTTATTTTAGCTTCTTCGGCAAGCTGGACTTGCGTAAGTCCTTTTTGCTCTCGATAATATTTTATGTTTTTACTGATTGTTTGATATAACTCATAATCGGAAGAAAATTGCATAATGCACCACCTTGCTAGAGTTTCACTATTTGTGAATATTATCTCATTTTGACAGAAAAACTTGTTTCACTTATAGTGAAACATAAAAAGAGCGGGTAAAGCATTTGCTCTACTCGCTCTTTTGAAATGACTTTTCTATATTTTATTTAAAAAGCTTGCTGAAAATATCATTTTCCATATCTGTAATGTTGTATAGAGTGTCTAGCACATTGAATGTTTCTTCTAAATTTCTTCTTGCACTACGCCAACCAGCGCCATCAGTTATCCATACGAACTTGAAGTTTTTAACATTTTTTGCTTCTTCCGCTATCATTTTATAGCTGCGAGATGTTTCGTTGAGTTTCGAACCGCCACTAGTGTAGAAATTCGTTTCAATAACATAGATGCAGCTGTCTGTTTTAACTACAAAATCCCAGCGTTTGGTAGAAGTGCCTTCAGCAGAAATGGCTGACAGATTAACTTGCCATTTTTCTTCTATTTCCGTAAGATACATTTCTTTGTAGTATTCGACTTTGGCTTTCTTTAAATAACTTTCAACTAAATCTTCCATCTGATGTCCGCCGCGATTTTTGCGACCATTAGAACCTAAGCCTACTTCAACGCCTGTTACGTAGTCGTATAAATTAGAAATAATATGGTTTTCAAGCATATCAAACAAACCAGTTTGACGCATGAAATATTTATATTGGTCTATGGATTGTTCAGCTTGAGAAAATTTATAATTGATTGCTCCGTTTTCATCTTGGCAGTATATTTCCGATTCGCGTACAGCTAATAATATGGGAATAGCCTTTAAGCATTCGGGATATTTCGTTAAGATATGCTCAAAGTCTGATTCTATATTTTTAGATTGAATTAAGGAATTTAATATGTTAATTTCAATTTTTAAGCGTTCGGCATTTTCATATACTTTAGCAAAATCAGTGTAATATCCATAACCATTAATTGAAGGCCTGAAAGTCGCAAGCCATTCAGTGAAGCAGCGTTTTTGCATGTCTAATCACTCCCTATTATAAATTTCTGTAATAATAATCACTTTAATCAGTAAGCAACTCAACATCTTCATATTTGTTGATATGCACATAAAAATCGTTGTTTTCGGTATATAAAAGCTCATTGATTTCATCTAAGGAATCATCAAAATTATTTTTGGAAATTTTCTTGTTTAAGATGTTGCTGGTAATTTTGTAAGCTTCTTGCTCTGTAATAAATTTTGGAGATCTGGGGATAAAATCAACGTATGTGCTATTGGGACTGACATAACTTTCAATAAGATAGTTTTCTTCATCGGAGTACCCTATAAGTCGCAGCATTTTATTGGTGTCATGACGTTCGTAAAGAACACAGTTTGGTTCTTCACTTAACCATGAATAGTAGATTTCCTTGGCTTGCTCACCATATAAATTATCAAACAAGGATAACCACATCTTGCTCATCTGACACCATGCAGTTTTTGTGTAAATGGCAAAAAAATAATACTCGGTACCATCAATAATATCTGAAGAAACGCAGGATATTTCGGCAATTTCTCCACGGCATTTACCGTAATATCCTTCCACTACTTTGGCTTCATCTAATCCTGCTTGCAGAAGAATATTGCCTAGCCATTTTGCGGAGCCGTCCCAATTATTAGGATTTAATAGGTCTTTAGGAATACTACACCATTTACTAAGCTTGTCATGTAAATCGTTAATGATAAATTTGTTTTTGCTATAAAATAAATTTGTATTACTAGCCCAATTTGGCATTACTATACCCCCCCCCTTATAAAGCCTGTTTGTAAGTGAAAATATACTAGTGTTTAGTAGCTATATATAGTATATACGTTTGCTGAAAAAATGTCGAGATTATTTTAGATACTTGGAGCATTAAATATAGTAGACAGAAAAGAAAATTTATGCTAAAATAAGGTAAATATTCAGAATATACAATCATGAAAGGGGCGGTGGTTATTATACCTATTCAACCAAGTAATTTTACATTAGAAAAAACGACTATTTGGTCTTTTAAGGAACGTGGTAGCTTGCTGATGGGTTTTGTGCGCCAGACTCTCTTGATGGCGCATCTCTTCGT
>OQVS01000758.1_pt1 | contig 22381 bp, 19 predicted proteins | sample 1691601 | NCBI WGS metagenome assembly OQVS01 (sample SAMN03418268, study PRJEB22391) | human gut metagenome | biome: human-gut; feature: organic feature; material: feces | host: Homo sapiens | place: Tanzania | collected 2013-01
AGGCGGACGAGCGCAACGCCGGGAACCACGGCAAGCGCATCGTCACGCTCTTCGGGGAGCTCCCCGAGATCAGGCGGACGTACTACTGGAGCGAGGATCAGCTCCCGATGATCGAGCAGACAAAAGAAATCGTAAGAAAATTCAATTCCGTTTACGGCGAAACCTTAGTCGAACCCGAAGCGATGCTGCCTAAGAGAAAGGCTTGTTTAAGACTTCCCGGAACGGACGGCAAAGCAAAAATGAGCAAATCGCTGGGCAACTGCATTTACCTGTCCGATTCGTCCAAGGAAATCAAACAGAAAGTCCAAAGCATGTTCACCGACCCGACGCATTTGCGCGTCGAAGACCCCGGACACACCGAAAACAACCCCGTCTTTATTTATTTGGACGCGTTTTCGACGGACGAACACTTCGCGGCGTTCCTGCCCGCGTACAAGAATTTGGACGAACTGAAAGACCACTACCGCCGCGGCGGCTTGGGCGACGGAACGGTCAAAAAGTTCTTAAACGAAATTCTGCAAAACGAATTGAAGCCCATTCGCGAACGCCGCGAAGCTTTTGCGGGCGACATCGGCGCGGTGTTCGACATGCTGAAAGCGGGCAGTGAAAAGGCGCGCGCGGTTGCCGCCGATACTTTGTCCGAAGTCAAAGCCGCCATGGGCATTGATTATTTCGGCAAAAACGCGCTGACGAAATAAGACCGGAAAGCCCAACGCGAAACAACCGAAAACAAAGATATAAACCGCCGACCGTGAAATACGGACGGCGGTATTTTATCGCGAATTTGCCGTTCCGCGTCGCGTGCGAAGATCGTTCATAATCTCAACCCCTCAGTTCTTCCAGTGATTTCCGGATTGTGGTTCGGTTGTAACTAAGGAGTTTTTTATAAGCTTTCCGAATAACGCGCCCGCCATGTAGTTTTCGCAGATACAAAAAAAAGCCCCCGAAAAAATTCAAGGGCTTTTTTTAATGGTGCCGGTGCGGTGACTCGAACACCGGACCCACGCATTACGAATGCGTTGCTCTACCAACTGAGCTACACCGGCACGACAAGAGTTTTTATAGCGTATTTTTTGAAAACTGCAAGCTTTTTTTTCAAAAACGCCAAAAAAAGTTTTAAATGTCCAAATTCACCACATTCAGCGCGTTGTCCTGAATAAAATCGCGGCGCGGTTCGACGACATCGCCCATCAGCATGGAAAACACGGATTCCGCCTGATCGGAATGGGTCACTTTGACCTGCAACAGGGAACGCGCGTTCGGATCCAGCGTCGTTTCCCACAATTGTTCCGGATTCATTTCGCCCAACCCTTTATAGCGCTGAATCGAAATTCCCTTGCGCCCGATCTGCGACACCGCGTCGGACAGCGCCATCGGTCCCGCCAGTTTGTATTCGGCGTCTTTGGCTTTCAGCACCCCCGTTTTGGCATAAGCGTCATGCAAATCCGCCCGCATTTCGTTCAGCCTGACCGCTTCGCCGCTGGTCAAAAAGCTGATGTCGGCGACATATTCTTCGGTCACGCCGCGCAAGGTTCTGGTAAAAGAGAAAGCTCCGTTTTCAAACGTCGCGTGCCAGCCGCGTTCATATTCGGGTTCCAGTTCGTCCAGACGCGCCGCCAAAGCGACGGCGGCGGCATGCGCCTTTTCCGCGTTGTCGTAGGTTTCGGAAGAAAACAGCCCGTTGATTGCCATTTGTTCGACAATTTTGGCGGGAACGCAGCGCGACAGCGTTTCAATCAGATGCCGGCAGTTTCTGGCTTCTTCCGCCTGACGTTTCAAATCCGCCCCCGCGATCTGCGCGCCGTCATAGCGCACGAAAACACTGTCTTGAACGGATTGGGTTATCAGGTAATCTTCCATCGCGCGTTCATCTTTTAAATAGATGTCGGAATTTCCCCGACGCGCGCGGTACAAAGGCGGCTGAGCGATGTAAACGTAGCCGCGTTCAATCAGTTCGGGCATCTGGCGGAAGAAAAACGTCAACAAAAGGGTGCGAATATGCGCGCCGTCGACATCGGCATCGGTCATGATGATGATTTTGTGATAGCGGCATTTATCGGCGTTGAAATCGTCGCGTCCGATTCCCGTACCGAACGCCGTGACCATCGTTCCGATTTCGGCGGAACTGAGCATTCTGTCGAAACGGGCGCGTTCGACGTTCAAAATTTTGCCGCGCAGGGGCAGAATAGCTTGGTTGGCACGGTTGCGCCCCTGTTTTGCGGAACCGCCCGCCGAATCCCCTTCGACGATAAAGATTTCGGAATTTGCGGGATCGCGTTCGGAACAGTCAGCCAGCTTTCCGGGCAGAGACGCCATATCCAGCACGCCTTTGCGTCGCGTCAAATCGCGGGCTTTGCGGGCGGCTTCGCGGGCGGCGGCGGCTTCGACAACCTTGCCGACGATTTTGCGCGCCTCGGTCGGGTGTTCACCCAGCCATTTTTCCAACTTTTCGCCGACGACGCCTTCAACCACGGGACGGACTTCGGAAGAAACAAGCTTGTCCTTTGTTTGCGAAGAAAACTTCGGATCGGGGACTTTGACGGACAAGACGCAGGTCAGACCTTCGCGCATGTCTTCGCCCGACAATTCGACTTTTTCTTTTTTCAGCATGCCCGATTCCTGCGCGTAGGCGTTGATCGTGCGGGTCAAAGCGGCGCGGAAGCCCGCCAAATGCGTGCCGCCGTCGCGTTGCGGAATGTTGTTGGTGAAGCACAGCGTCGTTTCATGATAACCGTCCGTCCATTCCATCGCCAATTCGACGACGATGCCGTTCTTTTCGCCGGACATGGCGATTTCGCCTTCGTGAATCGACGTTTTGGAACGATCGATATAGCGGACGAATTCCTGAATCCCGCCTTCATAGCAAAATTCGACTTCGCGCGGGTTTCCGGGGCGCGTGTCGCGCAAAACCAGATGAACGCCCGAATTCAAAAAAGCCAGTTCGCGCAGACGGTGTTCCAGCGTGTCGAAATCGAATTCCGTTTTTGAAAACGTTTCCGGCGACGGCAAAAACGTGACTTCGGTTCCCGTGCGGTCGGCGGGAACGACGTCGCCGACGACTTTCAGCGGAGCGACGGGAACGCCGTTTTTAAATTCCATATAGTGTTCCTTGCCGTTGCGCCAGATACGCAATTTCAACGACGACGACAACGCGTTGACGACCGAAACGCCCACGCCGTGCAAACCGCCGGAAATTTTATACGAGTTCTGATCAAACTTGCCGCCCGCATGCAGTTGCGTCATGATGACTTCGGCGGCGGAAACGCCTTCTTCCTTGTGCAGATCGGTGGGAATGCCGCGCCCGTTGTCGCGCACCGTCACGGAACCGTCGGAATTGATGATTGTTTCCGTTTTCGTGCAATATCCCGCCAGCGTTTCGTCGATCGCGTTGTCCAGCACTTCGTACACCATGTGGTGCAGCCCCGTGCCGTCGTCCGTATCGCCGATGTACATGCCGGGACGTTTGCGAACGGCGTCCAGCCCTTTCAGAACCTTAATCGATTCGGCAGTGTATTCGGAAGATGAGTGCAATTCTGTTTCTTGGGTCATGATACACCTTTCGTCAAGACGCGACCGCCCAATCGGGTGCGGTTCGCAACAATTCGTCAACGGCGAGATAATGCGCCGTGTTTTTTAAACTTTCAAAGGAACGTCTGTCCGTTCCCGTCAGCCAGACTTGCGTTTTCAATCCGCGGATTTCGTCCAGCAAAGCCGCCAGCCTGCCGTCGTCCAGATGCGCCGCCACCTCGTCGAACAGCACCAGCGGCAAAGCGTTTTTCACGTCCGCCTGCGTGCGGACATGCGCCAGCAGGATCGAAACCAGCAAAGCCTTTTGTTCGCCCGTCGAACAGCCTGCGGCGGGCATGTTCTTTTCGCGGTGAAACGCCGTCAGATCGACCGTGTGAACGCCGCCGGCGACGCCGTTGCGGGCATAAGCCTCGCGCGCGGGGACAAAGCGGGCTTTGATAAAATCGCGCGCTTCGTCGACGGACAAGGTTGAAATATCATCTTCCAGCCCGCCCGATAAAGCGATCGACGCCCGCGGAAAAGCGGTTTTACTTTCATTCAAAGCGTCCTGCAACAGCCTGACGGTTTCGCGGCGGGCGTTCGCCGCCAAAGCCCCGTACTTCGCCATTGTCGTTTCCAGCGCGGACAGCCAGCGTTCATCGTTTTTGCCGTCGCGGATCAACGCGCCCCACTGCCGCCACGCCTGCGCGTAAGCGGCGCACGAAGCCGCATGATTTTCAAAAAAAGCCTGCGTCAACCTGTCCAAAAAACGGCGGCGTCCGGCGGGGTCGCCCGAAAACAGCCTGTCCATCGCGGGGGTCAGCCACACGGCGGAACAAACGCGTCCCAATTCGGACTGCGCGGCGCCCGCGACGCCGTTGACGCGCACGCGGCGTTTTTCGCTCCGCCGTCCCCGTGTCGCGACTTCGTAATCCGTGCCGATTTCGATTTCCTCCGCCCCCTTGTGCAGAACGGCGGAAACACCCCATGCGCCCGTCGGATTTTCCACGGGCAGAACGTCCTGAAAACGCGCCTGCCGCACCCCCTTTCCGGGGGCGAGGAAGGAAACCGCTTCCATCAGATTTGTTTTTCCGACGCCGTTAACCCCCGTCAGAACGACCTGCGCCGCCCTGTCGGGAATATCCAGCCGCAAATACGGATAATTGCGAAAACGCGACAAACACAAACGACCGACAAACAACCCCGCCGCGCCGTCCGTTCGACCCGCTTCGGAATCGGATGGCGTCCGCGTATCGGCTTGCGCCCGACGCGAACGCGCGTACATCAGTTCGTTTGCCGTCAAATCGATTACACCCGCATCGGCATTAAAACAAATAAAACACTGGGATCGGACATATCCGTCAAAACGGTCGGCGAAGCGGAATCGGAAAACGAAATTTGCACCAACCCGCCCTTGATTTGCTTCAAAACGTCCTCCAGATAGACATAATTGAAACCGATATCGATCGGATCGGCGGAATATTTGACTTCCAGTTCGTCCTCCGCGCTGCCTTCTTCGGCGTTCGCGGCGGATACCTTGACCAGATCCTTTGACAGCGTCAAACGCACGGCGCGCGATTTTTCGGACAGACTGGACACGCGGTCGACAACCGTCGTCAACGCCTGCGCGTCGACTTCCATCACCTTGTCGTTTTCGGTCGGAATGACGCGTTCGTAATCCGGATACGTCCCTTCAATCAGCAAAGACGTCAGCACCAGATCGCCGAACGTAAAGCGGATTTTATACGTTGACAGATCGATTTTCACGTCTTCGGATTCTTCCGCCAGCAATTTGCTCAATTCGCCGATCGCCTTGCGCGGAATGATGATCCCCGGCATACCCGCCGCCCCTTCGGGGAAAACGGCTTCCGCACAAGCCAGACGATGCCCGTCGGTCGCGACGGCGCGCAGGATTTTTTCCTCTTTGGAAGTCGCTTCGTGCAAATAGATGCCGTTCAGGTAAAAACGCGTTTCTTCGGTCGAAACGGCGAACGACGTACGGTCGATCAAATCGCGCAGATCCGACGCCTTCAACGCGAAATGATGCGTCATGTCGCCGTCGGCGATGGACGGGAAATCCTCGCCCGCCATGGTCGCCAAAGCGAATTTGGCGCGTCCCGCCGTCAATTTCAGCTGGTTGTTTTCGGCGTTCAGGACAAATTCGATTTCCGCGCCGTCGGGCAGTTTGCGAACGATTTCGTACAGCTTGTGCGCGGGGGCGGTGATGGCGCCCGCGACATCGACTTTCGCGGCGATTTTTTCACTGACTTCCAATTCGTTGTCGGTCGCGTCCAGAACGATGCCGCCGTCCTTCGCCGTGATTTTCACGTTCGACAGCAACGGATTCGTGTGACGGCGTTCCACCACATTCTGCACATGGGACAAGGATTTCAGCAACGCGGCGCGTTCAATCGTAAATTTCATGGGATTCCACTCTTCAAAAAGGTTAGAAATTGTTTTGCGCCGAGTATATCACATCTGCCGTTTTTCCAAAGCAAAAAAACGCCTTCCCGAAACAAAGTTTCTTCCTGTTTCAAGCCCCGTTCGGGCATAGTTGCGACTCGGCGGATTTATTCGTTTTCGGTCACACGGACAGCACGCGGCGCAAACTGTCGATTTCGGCTTTGAAAGAAGGATCTTTCAGGCACATGTCGTCAATCGTTTTCACCGCGTGAATCACCGTCGTGTGATCGCGATCGAACGCCCTGCCGATATCGGGCAAAGACTTCGTCGTCAGATGTTTAGCCAGATACATCGCAATCTGGCGCGGACGCGCGACCGACCGTTCGCGGCGTTTCGACGTCATTTCGGAAACGCGGATATTATAATGCTCGGCGACCTTGCGCTGAACGTCCTCGATCGACACGCGACGGTCGACGACGCTCAGAACGTCGCGCAAAATGTCGCAGGTGCGTTCCAACGTGACGTCGCCGCCCATCAGCTGAACATGCGCCGCGACGCGCAACAGCGCGCCTTCCAGCTCGCGAACGCTGGACGTGATTTTTTCCGCCAGAAACGAAATGACTTCGGACGGAACGCGCACACCCAGATTCTGCGCCTTGCTTTCAAGAATGCCCAGCCGGAGTTCGAAAGACGTCGGGTGGATATCAACGACCAGTCCCGACCCCAGACGGGTTTTCAGACGTTCCTCCAATCCGTCCAGATTGACGGGCGGCTTGTCCGCCGACAAAACCAACTGCTTTCTGGCGCCGACCAACGCGTTGAAAGTATGAAAAAACTCGTCTTGCGTACTTTCCTTGCCGATCAGAAACTGCACATCGTCGATCATCAAAACGTCGACGTTACGCAATTCCTCTTTGAACGACAACGTGTCTTTGCTGCGCAGGGCGCGAACAAACAGATACATGAATTTTTCCGCCGACAGGTAGGCGACGCGGCGCGACGGATCGCGTTCGCGGATATACCACGCGATCGAATGCATCAAATGCGTTTTGCCCAGCCCCGCGCTGGAATACATGTACAAGGGATTGTATTGAACGTCGCCGCCTTCGGCGACGCTGTGCGCGGCGGCATAGGCGAACTGATTGGATTCGCCGACGACGAAATTGTCGAACGTGTAGCGCGGATCCAGCGCGGCAGACAAAACGTCTTTTTCCGATTCGACGGAAATGCGTTCGGCAGCGGACGTGACGTCGTTTTCAACGGCGACCGCCTTTTCCGCCGTTTCGGTCGGCGCGATGAAAGCGGGACTGCCGACCGTGAATTCAACGGCGGTCACGGACGGGTTTTCCGCCCGCCACGCCCGCGCGATGTCGTCGGCAAAATTGCGCGCGATATAGCCGCAAAAAAAAGTCGTCGGCAGAAACAGGGTCAGGACGCCGTCTTTGAAACCGCCGACGGACAGCGATTTCAACCATGTGTCATAGTTGTCGTTCCCCAGCGTTTCGCGCAAACGGGATTCAACCCCGCGCGCCTGCGCGTTCAACCGATCCTGCATATCCTTGTCCATAAAAAAGCACCCCAGTCTGCAACCGTTTTCCACCTCTGCGTCTGGCGAATAATAGGGGCGGACGCGGGCAAAGGCAAGCCCCGAAACCCGACAAAAGACAAATTAAAGACTTGACTCAACATCTGGTGTCCCGACCGCTTTTTTGAAACAAAAATTTCTAAAAACGCCGCGTTCCGCCAAACGGTCGCGATACAGCAAAAAGCAGACCGTCCGAAACGACAGTCTGCCTTTCAAGCTGAACAAACGCCGCGTTTCGCCTTCGCATTGGCGCATGCGAAAAACGCGGGATTGAAGTTCGGATTATCCCATAGCCTTAACGCGGGCGGACAAGCGGGAAACCCTGCGGGCGGCGGTGTTTTTGTGCAAAACGCCTTTCGAAACAGCGCGCATGATTTCAGATTCTGCCGTGCGGAAAGCTTCCGCGGCAGCGGCTTTGTCGCCGCTGGTCAAAGCGGTTTCAAACTTGTTCGTGAACGTATGGACGCGGGATTTGCGCGCGGCGTTGAAAACGGCGCGGCGAGCGTTGCGACGAATACGTTTTTTAGACGACAGATGATTAGCCATTTTTTTTATCCTGTTTGTTTCCTTAAAAAAGAACTAGGTAGGCTTTATACTCCCATATTCCCGCGAAAGTCAAGGGATAAACTTATCTGTGAACATACTTTGGCGCGCGATTTTCCTTCAGCGCCGCCAACCCTTCGCGCGCGTCGTCCGACGTCAGGGACAAAAGGGCGAACGATTCTTCGCCCTCCGCGCGCGACGCGCAAGCCGCCAAAACCGCCTGTTTCGCCAATTTCACGCCCAAAGCGGGCATCGCGGCGATCCGCCGCGCCGTTTCGGCGACCTCGTCTTCCAAATCGGCGCCGTCGACCAGACGCGACACCAATCCGCACGCCAGCGCCTCTTCAACGCCGATATGGCGACCCGTCAGCAGCATATCGGCGGCTTTGGCGCGTCCGACCCGATTCGTCAGCATCGCGGCGCCGCCCATTTGCGGCAAAATCCCCAGCGTGATTTCGGGAAAACCGAATCGGGCGTTATCCGCGGCGATGACGACGTCGCTCATTAAAACCAGTTCCAGACCGCCGCCGAACGCATATCCCGCGACCCCGGCGACAATCGGTTTTGCGCACGCGGCGAAAGCGCGGACGGCGCGGGCATAGACGTTTCCGCGTTCGGCATCGTCGCCGAACCGCCCGACGAATTCGGACATATCCGTTCCAGCGGCAAAGCACCCCTCGGCACCGCGCAACACGACGACGCGCACGGATTCGTCGGCGTCCAACGCTTCGATCGCGCGCGTCAATTCAAACAGCATGGCGGCGCAGACGGCGTTCATCGACGCGGGGCGGTTCAGCGTAATCGTGCCGACGGCTTGGTTGCTTTCAACGCGGATCGTTTCAAATTCCATCATCAGTCCTTGTCCCTTGTCATCAGTTTAAAGCGCACGGTTGCGGGCGTTCCGTCGTCAACGGAAACGGACAATTCCTCCTCCTCGCGCAAAAAAGAAAGCGAATCCGCGTCCGATTTTTGTTTTTTCCACCCCAGCTGCGGCAGGGTTTTTGCGTAATAAGCCATTATTTTTTGTTTTGCGGCGTCGTCGCTTTGGGCGTACGCCTCGACGATGCGACCGTCGGGCGAATCAAAAGCGACCGCCGCGCCTTCGGACTGTTTCAGCCCGTCCATCAGCGGCAAATCTTCGAATCCCGACACAAAAACCGTTTCCGCGGCAAAGGCGGAAAACGACGCAAAACACAGCAAAAGCGCGACATATTTCTTCATATTTCCATTCTTACACCATTTTTCGGAACTTCTCACCAGAAAAATACTGCCCGAACGCGAATTATCCGCTATGATACGCCCGTTTTATCCGAAGAAGGAGGCGCGCTTGCCGTTTTTTCCGTTCCGTTCGTCCGTCGAAACCGCGTTTCGCCGTCGGTTAAAGCGATTTGACGCCCTCGGTTTGACGGACGGAACCGTTTTTTTTCCTGCGGACGACGCCCTGCGCGAACTGGTCGCGACGGCGTCCCCCGTTGAAAAAGCGGCTTTGTTTTTCTTTGCGCTTTATCCCGATTTGACGGACGGAAAACACGCCGCGGCGATCGCCCGCGCGATTGTTTCCGCGCAAGAATCGGCGAAACGGGACAACGCGTTCGGCTTGCCCGAATTGATGCGGCTGTATTGCGCCGCGGCAAAAAAGCGCCCCCGCCTCGCCGCAAAAACGGACGAATTTGAAAACCTGCTGAACGAAGCGGGGGATTGCCGGCTGACCGGCGCCGCTTTGGCGAGAATCGACGACGCGTTTTACGCGGACGGATTTGTCAAAGCCGTTCTTCCGGACTGGACGCGGACGACCAAGGACACGCTCGCCCTTTTGCCCGTTTCCGGATTATCGTCGATCGCCGCCTCCCCCGTTCCGAAAACAACGGCGAAAGCTCTGGTTCGTTCCGTCGTCCTGATGATTTTACGCGACGGATTCGCCGCCGTTCCGACCATCGAGGTCTGCCGCGCGGACGAAAACGGAACGCTTTGGTTTTCCGCCCCCCCGTTTTGCGCCGTTTTAAATCACGACGAACGACGCTTCGCCGCCGCGGTCGCCGTCGGCGCGTTGGAACGCGACGATCGGAAAATCGTTTCCGCGATTTTGACTTCGGGATTCGTGCCGCCGCTTTTCCCTGCGCGCGAAATTTCGAACATGCTGGACGAATGCGCGGATTTTTCCCCCGTCGACCGACTGATTTTTATGACGGAAAAACTGATTGAACGCGGTTTTGACGTTCCGCTTTCCCTGCGCGTCGCCGTTTTCGCCCTGACCGCCGCGAACAGCCTTTGCCCGCGTGAACACCGACCGACCGCATGGCAAAGCGCCGTCGAAGATCTGGCGGACTTCGCCGACAAAGGAGCCTTCCCGTCAGAATCCGACGACGCGGAACGGTTCAAACGGGCGTTCGGATTGAACGAAGCGCAGGCGGAACGGCTGGAAATCGGCAATAAAAAAGCGGCGGCGTTTCAAAACGACTTCGCCGCGATTGAACCGCTGTTGAAAAGCCGCACTTTCGCCGCGCGCCTGACGACAAAACGCGGCGCGTTGAAAAAAATCGCGCCGTTCACCCTGATTGTCGCGGCGGCGTTAGCCGCACGATTTTGGATCATCGCCGGATCAAATTAAAACGCTGACAGAGCTTCGCGCTGCGCCGGATTCATCGCCTGATACACGGCGCGCACGTTGTCGTAAGCCGACGCCACGCCCATTTGCGCCGCCTGCATGTAATACGCGTACGATTTCGGCAAATCCTGACGCAATCCCGTTCCCGTGGCGTACATCCACGCCAGCAATTCGATCGCTTCGACGTTTTCGCGTTCGGATTGGCGGCGGATTTCGTCCACGTCGAACGGCGTGACGTTGCCTTTTTTCACGGCGACGACGATTTTTTTCCAATCGTAAGCGTCGCTGAAATCGTCGGGCTGCGGCATTTTGCGTTCAAAAATCGCCTTCTTTTCGCGCCAGATTTCCTCGGGTTTCGATTCGGCTTTTTTAAAAGACAACAACGGTTCGCCCGTCGATGCGCGACCGCCGCTTTTTTCCGTTTGAATCAGATTCCGGTACATTTGATCCGCCGTCAAACCGAACGCGGACGCATCGGCGGTCATACCCAGAAAAGCGACGATTACAGCGGATAGAAATTCACGCTTCACGATAATTTTGTCCCTTGCTGACGACAAACGACACCTGAAATATTTATTGTTTATAAATCTTTTCATGATAAAAATCCACCACAAAAACCAAGGAAAAGATTCCGCATGAACACGATCCGAATTCCCGTATTCCGCAACCCGTCCGCAACCGATTTGCCTTTGCCGTCCTACGCGACCGAAGAATCCGCCGGCATGGATTTATACGCGGCGATTCCGTCCGCGATGACAATCCCTCCGGGCGGGCGCGAAAAAGTGTCGACGGGCATTTCGATCGCTCTGCCGTCGGGATTTGAAGCGCAAATCCGCAGCCGTTCGGGGCTGGCGTGGAAAGAGGGCGTCGTCGTCCTCAACTCCCCCGGCACGATTGATGCCGACTACCGCGGCGAAATTTTCGTCGTTCTGCACAACACCGGCGACAAAGTGTTTTTGCTGAAGCGCGGCATGCGAATCGCGCAAATGGTCATCGCCCCCGTTATTCGGGCGCAATGGAGCGAAATAGACGCGCTCGGCGCGACACGGCGCGGGGCGGGCGGTTTCGGTTCGACGGGCGTTTAACGGAAAGAGCCGATATGCCGCTGATTGTTTTTCTGGCTTTGTGGCTGGCGTTTTGTCCGGCGGCGCGCGCGCAATCGGGATTGCCCCTGCCGCGTTTTGTTTCCCTGCGTTCGAATCAGGTCAATCTGCGAACGGGACCGGGGTTTCGTTATCCCGTCGAATGGGTATATCTGAAAAGCGATCTGCCCGTTGAAATCATCAACGAATTTGAAACATGGCGTCGCGTCAGGGATTACGACGGACGCGAAGGCTGGATTTATCAGCCGATGTTGTCGGGACGGCGCACCGTGCGCATGAAAGAAAACGGCGAATTGCTGCGCGCCGCGGCAGCGGATTCGCGACCGCTGGCGAAAATAGAAAAAGGCGCCGTCGGACGGCTGGCGCTCTGTCCCGCCGACATCGCGCTGTGCAAAGTCGAATTCGGCGATTTTCAAGGTTGGGTGTTCCGCACGAAGCTCTGGGGCGTCTACGATAAAGAAGTGTTTGAATAAAAAAACGGCGGGGAAAGAATCCCTCCGGCTGCCGCATTTGTTTGTTATTCACATGCGCACGATGACATCAATCGATTTTACGCTGTTTTTCATTAAAAACTCGTCCGCCAGCGAAACCGTGATCATGCTGTCGGGAACGTCTTCGACAATCCCGTCGCGTTCGCGGAACACATGATAATGCGGCGTCAGATTCGTATCGTAATACGTTTTGCCGCTACCGGTCAAAATTTCTTGCAGCAGTCCCGATTCCTTGAATTGATTCAACGTATTGTAGACGGTCGCCAGCGACAAACTCATGCTTTTTTTTCTGGCTTCTTTATACAAATCCTCGGCGCAAATATGACGGTTGCCGTTCCCGAACAACAATTTGACCAAGCCCATGCGCTGGCACGTCGGTCGCAAATGGGCGCGGCGCAATATTTCAACCGTCCACGCGTAAGGTCGTTCAGATTTCATATTCCCTCCATCACTGATCTGTTTTTTAATGATAAAACGTGTTCCGTCCGACTGCAATGTTTTATTTTTCAAACTAAAACAAAAGATACACCGGCGTAAAGCGCGATGTTCTTTATTGACGAACGCCGCCGCCATACGCGAAACGACTTGTTTTTTTCAGATTTCCGCCGCCCGAAGTTTGTTTTTTTCCGAACTCGCGATCAGACAATCAAATTTCCGAAATCTTCTCAAACAAAATCGCCCTCGACCATTTTTCACAGTGGCAAACGCAAAGTTTTGTATTATATTAACCTCGATTTTTGTTTTTTAACGGAGCTTGAAACCAATGGAAGAAACCAAAAGACCTCGTCCCGTCATGCTGTGCATTCTGGACGGCTGGGGACATCGCGACAGCAAAGACAACAACGCCATCGAACTGGGGAACACCCCGAACTGGCACAATCTGGTAGCGACCTGTCCGAACACGCTGATCGCCACGTCGGGCTTGGACGTCGGTCTGCCCGCGGGTCAGATGGGCAATTCCGAAGTCGGTCACATGAACATCGGCGCCGGTCGCGTCGTGATGCAGGATCTGCCGAAAATCGATCAGGCTTGCGCCGACGGTTCGCTGGCGAAACGTCCCGCCGTCGTCAATCTGATCGAAAAGCTGACGGCGTCCAAGGGAACGTGTCATTTGATGGGGCTGATGAGCCCCGGCGGCGTCCATTCCCACATGAACCACATCATCGCTTTGGCGAAAATCCTCAGCGACGCGAAGATTCCCGTCGCCGTCCACGCTTTTCTGGACGGGCGCGACGTGCCGCCCGATTCGGCGTCGGGCTACGTCAAGGAATTTGAGGAAAAGACCAAAGACATGGCGGGCGTTAAAATCGCGACCGTATCGGGGCGTTATTACGCCATGGATCGCGACAACCGTTGGGAACGCATCGAACTGGCGTTCAACGCGCTGATGTGCGGCAAAGGCGAAACCGCCGCGACCGCCGAAGAAGCGATCGAATCGTCCTATGCCAAAAAGGTCTACGACGAATTCGTCCTGCCGACCGTCATCGGCGATTACAAAGGCATGAACGACGGCGACGGCATTTTGTTCGCGAACTTCCGTTCCGACCGCGCCCGCGAAATCATGTACGCGCTGGCGGACAAACAGTTTGACAAGATGAAGAGAACCAAAACGGTCGACTTTGCCGCCGTCGTCGGCATGACGCAGTATTCCGTCGATCACGACCGCTTCGTCACGCCGATCTTTCCGCCCGAAAAACTGGAAAACATCTTTGGCGAAGTCGTGTCCAAAGCCGGTTTGACCCAGTTACGCATCGCGGAAACCGAAAAATACGCGCACGTCACGTTCTTTTTCAACGGGGGCGAAGAACGCCTGTTCAAAGGCGAAGAACGCATTTTGATCCCGTCGCCCAAAGTCGCCACCTATGACTTGAAGCCCGAAATGAGCGCGTTCGAGGTTTGCGACGCTTTGGTCGATTCGATCGACGCGGGAAAATTCGACGTCATCATCGTGAACTTTGCCAACGGCGACATGGTCGGTCACACGGGCATTCTGCCCGCCGCGATCAAAGCCGCCGAAGCCGTCGACAAATGTCTGGGACGGCTGGAAGAAGCCATTAAAAACGCGGGCGGCGTAATGCTGGTGACAGCCGACCACGGCAACTGCGAATTGATGAAGGACGAAAAAACTGGCGCGCCCTACACCGCGCACACGACGTTCAAAGTTCCCGCCGTTCTGTTCAACGACAAAAACGGATTCAAACTGCGCGACGGCGGTCGTCTGGCGGATCTGGCGCCGACGCTGTTGCAGCTGCTGCACATCGACCAACCCGCGGAAATGACGGGCAAGTCCCTGCTGGTTAAATAAGCGGGACAAGACTTTGAAAAAGGCGGCGGGACTGTTTTTGCTGATTTTCGCGGCGGGAACGGTTCCGCCGTCCTTTTCGCACGCGGCGAAATCGCCCGACGCGGCGAAATCCGAACTGTCCCGCGTGAACAGCGAAATCCGGCAGGCGCGACGGGAACATTTGAAAATGCGCGAAAAAGCGCAGGGCGTCAAAAAAGAAATCGCCGACGTTCAGCGCAAAATGGTCGCCGCCGCCGAATCCATTCAGGAACAGGAAGAAAGTCTGGATAAGCTGGAAGACAAGCTCGGCGAATTGGAAGCACAACAGGAACTGATGAAAAACCGGCTGGAAGTTCGCCGCGCCCAACGCACCCGCGTTCTGGCGGCGCTGCAATCGCTGGCGTTCAAACCGACGGAAGCGTTAATCGCCCAGCCTCTGCCGCCGCAAGACACTTTGCGCAGCGCGCTTTTGTTGCGCGAAGCCGTTCCGCGGTTGGAATATTCGACCGAAGGGTTGCGCAAGGATCTGACAAAAATCGCCAGTCTGACAACGGCGATCCGCGCGCAATACGCCCAAATCAAAACTTTGGCGAAACGGCTGAACGAAAAACGGCGCGGCATGAACGCGCTGATTCAGAAAAAATCGCAGTTGCAGACCGCTTTCGCCAGCGAAAGCTCGCGCGCGAAAGCCAAAGCCGAAAATCTGGCGAAGCAGGCGGACAATCTGAAAGATCTGTTGGCAAAATTGGAAGCCGAAAGCAAACGCCGCGTCAAAAGCACGCCGAAATCCGAAATTCCGACGGGTTCGTTTATGGCGGCGCGCGGACGCATTCCTTATCCCGTCAAGGGAAGCGTCATTAAAAAATTCGGCGATCCGACCGAATCGGGCGCGACATCAAAAGGCGTCGTCGTCCGCACCCGCGCGGGCGCGCAGGTCATTTCCCCCTATGACGGCACGGTTCTGTTCGCCGGACCGTTCCGCGGATACGGTCAGCTGATCATCATCGAACACGGCGACGGCTACCACACGTTGCTGGCGGGAATGGGACGGCTGGACACGTCCGTCGGTCAAACGCTGCTGGCGGGCGAACCCGTCGGAATAATGGTGGCGCAATCAAAACCGACGTTGTATATTGAACTGAGGAAAAACGGTCAGCCGATCAATCCCGCGGGGTGGCTGAGCGGCAAAAACAAAGGGTAAAGGACAAAAACATGAATCGTTTCGCTTTGACGCTGTTGCCTTTGGCGGCTTTGCTGACGCTGGCGCAGCCCGCGTTCGCCGACGCCAGAAAAAAAGAGGACGCGCGTTCGCCCGCCGAAAAAGCGGCGGCGACCTATAAATATCTGAATATTTTCAGCGAAACGCTGAAACGCGCCAAAACGGACTATGTCGAAGACGTTTCCGAAGACAAACTGATCGAATACGCGATCAACGGCATGCTGTCGTCGCTGGATCCGCATTCGTCCTATCTGGACGCCGACACGTTCAAGGACATGCGCGAACAAACCAAGGGCGAATTCGGCGGACTGGGCATCGAAGTCACAATGGACAACGGCTTCATCAAAGTCATTTCCCCGATTGACGACACCCCCGCGTTCAAAGCCGGCATTCAGGCGGGCGACTATATCACGCACATCGACGGCACGACCGTTCTGGGCGAAACGCTGACGGACGCCGTTGAAAAAATGCGCGGTCCCGTCAAATCGAAAGTCAAGCTGACCGTGCGCCGCAAAAACAAGGAACCGTTCGACGTCACCCTGGTGCGCGACAATATCAAAATCCGTTCCGTCAAAACCGAAGACAAAGACCCCGCTGTCGGTTATGTCCGCATTTCGTCGTTTTCCGAAACGACGACCGACGACGTAAAAAAGGCGATTGAAAAAATCCAAAAAGACAACGCGGAACTGTCCGGCTACGTTCTGGATTTGCGCAACAATCCCGGCGGACTGCTGGATCAGGCGGTTTCCGTCGCCGATTTGTTTTTAAACGAAGGCGAAATCGTTTCAACGCGCCCCCGCCGCGCCGAAGAAACCCAGCGTTACAGCGCGACAAAGGGCGACATCACCGCCGACAAACCGATTGTCGTTCTGATTAACGAAGGATCCGCCTCCGCCGCCGAAATCGTCGCGGGCGCGTTGCAGGATCACAAACGCGCCGTCGTCGTCGGCATGCGTTCGTTCGGCAAAGGATCCGTTCAAACCGTTATCCCCGTATCGGGATTCGGCGCGATTCGTCTGACGACCGCGCGTTATTACACGCCGTCGGGGCGTTCCATTCAGGCGAAAGGCATCGAACCCGACATCGAAATCCCGCCCGCCCGCGTCGAATATCTGGCGGTGCGTTCCGACGATTTCGCCGAAGCGGCGTTTTCAAACGCTCTGGCAAAACAGGACGACGAAAAATCCAAATCCGGAAAATCGAAAACGCTGAAGGAAAAGAACGGGAAGAAAACCAAAACGCCCGACCCGTTCGATGAAAAAAACAAAGACGAAAAGAAATTCGAAGACTATCAGCTTGACCGCGCCATAGACATCGTCAAAGCGATGGGAATTTATCAGTCGAGGCAGGAAAAATGACCGTATCCGACCGCGAACCGTCGCCTTTTTCCGGAACGGGGCTGAACAAAGGCAGAAAAAAAGCCTTTGCGACGGTCGCCGTTCTGGCGGCGCTGTCCTGCGGCTGGGCGGGATACGGCTTTTACATCGACTTTTTACGCGTCTTGCCGGCGACGGCGACGTTTTACCTGACAACGGCGGACAGAATGACGCGCGTTTCCCTGCTGAACCCGCAACCGCCCGAAATCAGGGAACGCGAAAAAAACGCCGCGACCGAAACACAGGCGGACAATCCGCCCGCTGCTCTGTTTCAACAGGTGCGCGATTTGCATGAACAACAGGACGCCGCGGCGCAAAAAAAAATCGATGAAATCGATTCTCTGGAAAAAGAGCGCACCGAGTTGGAAAATAAAAAACGGCAGGTGCTGAACGATCTGGAAAACGCTCTGGCGGCGTTCAAGCAGGACGGCGAAAACGAAAACGCCGCCGTTCCCGCCCTTGATGAAAAACCGACCGCCACCCTTGATGAAAAACCGACCGCCGCCCTTCCCGCGAAACAAACGAAAGAGCCCGTCGCCGCCGCATATCGCGACAATATGCAACCGAATTTGATTCAGGGCGAATTTATGTCTTCCCTGCCCGATTTCGGATCCATCAAAAAGGGCGCGCCCGCCAATGCGGTGCCGCTGCCCATCATTGATCCCCTGCCGGAATTGCGCCAAAAGTCGCACGGTGTCCTCCTGCCCGTAAAAACGAAAGCGAACACGCCTTTTTCCGCCTATTCCAAACCGCTGGCGATTCCCCCCGCCGGACCATACATCGCGGTTTTGTTCACGGGATTGGGCAAGCGCGCGAATGCGACCGAAGCCGCCATCAACACTTTGCCCGACGTTGTGTCGCTGTCGTTCAGCCCCTATGCGCACGATTTGAAAAAATATGTCGAAAACGCGCGGAAAACAGGGCATGAAACACTGTTGAACCTGCCGATGCAACAGGGCGTTTTTCCGGACACGGATCCCGGACCTTTGGGATTGGTATCGGGACTGCCCGAACACGAAAACCGCAAACGTCTGCACAAAGTATTGAGACGCGACGTCGCTTTTATCGGCGTCGCGGCATCGCCGAACGAAACATTTTCCCTGCCTGCGTCGCGGCTGAAACCTTTTGTCGACGAACTGAACGCGCGCGGGCTGATTTATGTCGACGGAACGGACGACAAATCCCTGCCCAAACCCGAACAGGTCATTCGTCCCGACGTTCACATCGCCGATAATTTTCATCGCGCGGCGATTAACGCCAGATTGGAACAGGCGCGCCGGATCGCGTTAACAAAAGGATCGGCTCTGGTGCGTGTCGAAACCGTTCCGATCACGCTTTTGACCGTCGAAAAATGGATCAAAGAACTGACGGGACACGAAAATCCAGCCGACAACATGGCTTTCGTCCCCCTGTCCTATTACATATTGAAACACGAGGCTGACAAATGAAAAACTCCAAACCGTACAGACCGAACGTCGGCATCATGTTGTTAAACGGCGACGGCGACGTGTTTTTGGCGCACCGCGTCGATTCGCGGGAAAAAGCGTGGCAAATGCCGCAGGGGGGCATTGATTCCGGCGAAGACGAATACGCCGCCGCCCTGCGCGAACTGTTTGAAGAAACGGGCGTCAAATCGGTGCGCCCGATCGCCGAAAGCACACAATGGTACACTTACGACTTTCCGGCGGGGGTTCATTTCGTCAGCGAAAAGAAAAAAGCGTACGCCGGACAGACGCAGAAATGGTTTTTAATGCAATTCACGGGCGAGGAAAGCGAAATTCAAGTCGACCGCAAACACGCGGAATTCAACGCGTGGAAATGGGCGCGGATCGAAGACGTCGTCAACGCCGTCGTCGATTTCAAACGCGACGTCTACCGTCAGGTCACGGACGAGTTTATGCCGTTCATCGACGCCGTGCGCGCGGACGCGCGGAAAAAACAAACTTCCGCGTAAAATCCGAATTTAAAGACGCTGCAAAAGGGATACCGAAAGGTATCTCTTTTTTTTGCTTACTAAATTTTTGCTTGCCAAATTATCAGAAAATCGATAACCCGAAACTGCATTTGTGAAAAAGACAGATGCAGGGCGCGTAGCAACCCTTTTTCAAAAACAGTCGCAAGGTGTATTGCGACTCATCAAGTCATACGCCGATATTCCGTTCACGGACGGATGTCGGTGCGGAAGTCGCGAAAAACGTCACCGTCGATGTCGACTACCGCTATACGGATTACGGCACAATGAGCAAAGACGGCTACAAGCACGATACGAAAGCCCACCAAATTCCGGCGGGTGTCCGTTACAGCTTCTAAGGATATTTCCTTCTGAAAGCGAAAAGCCCGCTTTGAAACAAGGCGGGCTTTTTTTTCGGTGTCCGTTTATCGGATTCCGGTCAATCTGCCGAAACCATTTTCAGCCCGACCAGACCGACGATAATCAGCCCGACGGACGCCAGACGCGCGAACGTGGCGGGTTCGCCGAAAAACAGAATGCCGTACACGACGGCGCCGACCGCCCCGATTCCCGTCCAAACCGCGTATCCCGTCCCCAGCGGCAGCGTTTTGACCGCGACGCCCAACAGCCAGACGCTGAGCGCCATGCCGACGACGACGATCACGCCGGGAACCAATTTCGTGAACCCGTCGGCGTATTTCATCGCGACCACCCAGACCGTTTCGAAAATCCCCGCGACGAACAGATAAACCCAAGCCATTTTTTTACTTCACTTTCAGACAGAAAAAAAACACGTCCCGCCATCGTCGGCGGGGCGTGTTTTAACCGGAAAAATCACAAATCCGTCAAATGGATCGCCCCCAGCGTGTGGCAGACGGGACAAGTCGTGTAGTCCTTTTCCAGCGGCGTGTGGCAGACTTCGCAGTAATACGGCATTTCGACGGGAACTTCGGCGGCTTTGGCGCGGTAAGTTTCGGCGGCTTTTTCGTCCTGATTGTAAGCGGCGATTTCCTCCGCCATCAGCAAAGCGCGCTTGGATTCGGGATAAACCGCCAAATATTTCGCGACGGCGGATTTAGCCTGTCCCCACAAACGGGCTTTCAGCGAACAATCCGCGAAAATCAAATCGTTGATTTTCGCTTTCGGATTTTCAGCGATTAAATCCTCCACGTCCTGAACGGCTTGAATCGGCGTTTCATCGGCGGTCAACGTCAAATACACTTCGTACACCGCCCAGCTGGGGGACAGCTTCCACAATCGTTGCAACAGACGGCGCGCCTTTTTGATGTCGCCCGCTTTGATATCGGCGCGCGCGACCTGAATGCCCGCGCGGACAAACGTTTCGTCCGTGTCGTGCGCCCGACGGATCAGGCTGTCGCGTTCGGCGTCGTCAGTCGTTCCCGCCGCCTGTTCCAGCAGAACGGAAGCTTTCAAACGCCTGACGGTCAGTTTATCGACCAACCCCAGTTTGTATCCCTTGTCCAGCGTATCGATCGCCTGCCGCCATTTCTTTTCGTGCACCTGCAATTCAAACGATTCGGACAAAAGCCACGCGGGCGGATTTTTGATTGCCAAAAGCTCGTCGCACAAATCGGACGCTTTCGCCAGATTGCCCGTCGACCGGTACAGGCGGATTTCCCCGCGCATGCCCAGCAAACGCGTTTCGGGCGCGGCGGACAGTTCGGAAAACAGGCGGATCGCCTCCGTCGTGTTATTCTTCGCCTCCGCCAGCTGGGCGCGGAAAACCAGCGTTTTCGTTTCGTCGTCCGCAAACGCCTTTTTAACGCGTTTTGCCACTTTTTCGGCAAAAGCGATATCGCCCGCGGCGACCGCGGTCAATCCCTGACACAACAGCGTGTAGCGATCAACCTCTTTTTCAATTTTGGATTTTGCGATTTTTCCGGCGCGCTTGTCCGCCCCCAGCCAAAACGCGACTTTCTGCGTCGCGATCAGCAAGGGTCTTGCCAGAAAAGCGTAAAACACGGCATACAGAACGACGACCGTTCCGATTACGACGGCGACCGACGTCCGCGCCGAATAGCCCAGCCATTCCACGCGCACTGATCCCTGATTGTTCGACAGCCACGCCGCCGCCAAAGCGATCAATCCCAGTAAAAAGGCGTTCCAAACGATTCTAATCATCGGTTCAGCCTCCCTGTTTCGCCGCGTACAAAACGCCCAAAACGGTGGAAATGATTTTGTCGACCGTCTTTTTGGCATTCAAATAACCGTTCGCCTCCGCCGTCCATTCGCTCATCGCGTCCGCGGCGGCGCCCCGCAAATCGCCCAGCTGTTCAACCGCCAAAGCGATATCGTCTTCGTCAACGGCTTTTTGCGCGCGCGCCAAAACGGCTTGCGCGCTGACATCGGTCGTGTCGGGAACGTCGATGCGGCGAACGACCACCAGTTTTTTCAAAGAATTAAGCGCGTTGTGAAACCAATCGTCCCCGATTTCCGCCTTGTCCGCCAGAACCGCCCGATCCGCGTAGGAATCGAACGACAGCGTCAGCGCGGCGCGCGTCCACACGCCGCGGTCGGCAATGTTGTCCAGCGACCGGATATATTCGGAAACGCGCGGCAGACCACCCGCGATCGCCAACGCGGACTGCTGTTCCGTCACGAAACGCCCGCCGGACAGGACGGCTTCGCGCAACTGGTACGCCGTCAGCAACAACGCGACGGCGCGTTCCTTTTCAGCGTTCGAAGCGCGCAATTTTTGTTCGGCGATTTCCAACCGCGTCACCAACGCCAGCACCGTCGCGGCGTCTGCTTTGTTGCGTTCGACGCGATCGATTTTGACACCCGCGTCGACCAGCTGGCTTTCCAAAGCGTCATCGCGCGCGGTCATCGCCAGCAGACGTTCCTCAATCAGCCCCCGCTTCGGCAAATCGGCGCGCAACGCCCCGATTTCACGGGCGTTTTCGGATTTCAGCGCCGCGATCTGCCCGCGCAAGGCATCGATTTCCATTCTGAGGGCGTTCTGATCGTTCGCCAAAACGGCATAGGCGACGCCCGCGGGCTTTTGTTCGGGCTGTTCCGCCGCCGCGGCGTCAAAGTCGCGCTGATTTTCCAGCTGTTCCAGCCGCGCCTCGATTCCGGCGGTTTCCGATGCCGCGGGACTCGCCTTGCCGGCAGCGAAAGCGGCAACCAAAGCGCGATATTTTTCCGCAACGGCGTCGCGCGACTGACGGATTCCGAACACGGCGACAATTGCGGCGACCAGCAAAACCGCGACGACCGCTTTCGCTCCGCATTTGCCGCAACGGCGGGATTGAGCGCGCCCGCATGATTCGGATCCGACCGCGACTTCCGCC
>OQVS01000760.1_pt1 | contig 22356 bp, 14 predicted proteins | sample 1691601 | NCBI WGS metagenome assembly OQVS01 (sample SAMN03418268, study PRJEB22391) | human gut metagenome | biome: human-gut; feature: organic feature; material: feces | host: Homo sapiens | place: Tanzania | collected 2013-01
TGTTTCAGATGATAAGAGAATCGTGTCCTCCAGGTATGCGGATGCCTGCCTGTTCCAAATGGATACCTCACAGATGAAAGATCCGGTGTATTCCTGTGTTACCTGTATCCCCGGGTCTAAGGAAAAAATGGCAAAAGAATACCATTATAACAAAGAAATATGTGCGGATGTTGCGGCAAGTGCGATCAATTTTACATTACAGCATGGTATTAGACCCGGTGTATTAAAAGCATTCGTTTTATGTGGCAACTATGATTACGAGCAGTTGTATATGATGGCACAGACTTTTCAGGAGGTCTGTAAACAGAATGATATGCTTTTTACGGGGATGGAAATCGCTGCACAGCCCGTTAATTTTTCCAGTCAGGAATACAATATAAATGCAACTGTAGTTGGAGTACAGGATAGAGATAAATTGTTGAATTATGAGAAAATAAAGGAAGGAGACGCCCTGATCGGTATGCGGACGCAGGGAATCGACGGGACGCATTATCCTATTATCAAAGTAATGCTGGACAGGCGACCGGATCTGTTGCATGCCAAGATAGATGAAGAACATTTTCTGCTGGAAGAAATGATGAAAGCCAATGTGGCATATACCAGGGAGATTATGTCGTTACAGGAATGCGGATATCTGCATGGAGCATTCCGTGTGCATAACAGTTTGTTTCGGAATAAAGGATGGAGAGAACTGCCGGATGGACTGTATGCATGTGTGGATATGACAAAGATTCCTGTTTTACCATTATTTCGTTTCCTTTATGAACAGGATATGATTGGTGCCGATGTATTTCCTCATCGGTTTCATATGGGAATCGGTATGGTGGTAGTCGTACCGGCAGACAAATGCCAGGAGGCGATGCAGGTGATCGGACAATATACAGAATGTTGGAATATTGGAGAAATCAGGGCAGATAAAGAACACAAAGAAGAAAAAATAAGGACGACAGGAAAACTGCAATGGTAATAAAGAAAAAGAAGTTATTTTATGACATCGGAATACGATATGTATGGATTCTCTGCATCTATGTTGTTATGTCTATTTCCCTGAATGAGATCGTTGTTCGGGGAAATGATTATATTGCACAGGTGACGGACAGTATGCTGACGGGAAAGCCGGTAGTTCTGCAAAATATTTTAATACAGATGTCGGGGATGATCATAGTCGGCACGGTTGCAGCGTACTTTGCAGATCTTAGCCGAAAGTATTATAGTTCTCTGGTACAGCGAGAAGTGCGGGGACGATTAGCGGAGCATCTGCTGCATCTGCCATATTCATATTTTGATGAAAAAGGTTCCGGCAGTATTCTGACACGATTTTCTTCAGATATAGGAGAAGCAGGAAATTTTTTCTCAGACGTTCTTCCCGATTTACTGGTAGATATTGTGACAGTGGGGACAATAACTGCTTATTTTATACAGATGGACGTAAGGCTGATCGTGATATTATTTGTAAGCTATCCGGTGATGCTGCTGGTGGCAGACAGATTGTCCAAAAAGCTGGCGGTGATTCTGCGGAAGTTCCGAACTACAATGGATGATAGAACCCAGATCGCTTATGATGCCATTCAGGGAATCGCCATTGGAAAAAGTTATAATCTATATCATGTGATGTGTGCGCGCATCAATGCGGCGATAGATAAAATAGCAGATCACGGTTGCAAGAGTACAAGAATCAGTTCCATGGGTTGGTTGTTAAAGGGAGTGATTACCACGATTCCTGTAGTGGTCTGTTATTTTTTTGCCCTTTTTGAGGTGATTTCGAATCGCATCAGTGTGGGAGAACTGCTGGCTTTCACGATTTTATTGAGCAGAGTAAATAGACCGCTGGGTAATGTGATGTTTTGCATGAATGATATCCGTGCCTCCAAGGTTGCTATGGACAGACTGGAAACTCTGTATCAGGCAAAAAAAGAGGAAGAAGCTTTCAAAGAAAAATGCACCAGGGATGAAGTGGAGCTGCCGGATGCAGAGTGTAAGGATGCAATCGTATGGAAAAACGTACATTTTTCTTATTCCGCTGACAGAGAAGTACTGAAGGGAATTTCCTTTCAGATAAAAAAAGGACAAATGGTGGCTTTTGCAGGTGGTTCAGGAGAAGGAAAAAGTACCATTGCCAGGTTACTGTATGGTCTGTATCGCAAAGAAAGCGGTTCCTATCAGCTTTTTGGAAAAGACGTGGAGCAATGGTCGCTGCGGGAATGGAGAGACTGCTTTTCCGTGGTATCCCAGAATGTGTTTCTTTTACCGCAGAGTGTTGCAGAGAATGTGGCGTGTGGAAAGGAAGGAGCTGCGAGAGAAGAAATTGAGGAAGCCTGCAGAGCAGCGGATATTCATGATTTTATTATGAGTCTTCCGCAGGGATATGATACGCAGGTAGGGGAACGGGGAGTGAAATTGTCTGGAGGGCAGAGACAACGGATCTCCATAGCCAGAGCATTTCTGAAAAATGCACCGATTCTCCTGCTGGATGAACCTACTTCGGCGATAGACACAGAGACAGAAGCGGAAATTCAAAAGGCTATAACAAGAGTTGCAAGGGATAAAACGGTAATCGTTATAGCACACAGGTTATCCACGATTCAAAATGCAGATTGTATTTATGTGGTAGAAAACGGTGCGATTGCGGAATCGGGGACACACAGGGAGCTTCTCGCTCGGAACGGAATCTATGCCGGACTCTATGGAAAGGAGGTGGGGGCAGATGAAAGATAAAGAGAAAAAGCACTTACTACGTTGGTTTCTGGGGCTAATGGAAGACAGACTTCCGATTTATTTGTTTTGCATTTTGATATCGTCTATGGGAACTGCATTTTCCAAAATTGCCAACGCATGGATCGTGGAAAGCGTTGTTTCTGCAGCACAAAGCAGAAATCCAGACGGCTTACTAATTAGGATCCTGATACAATTTCTGGCATTTGTGTCCGGCTGGTGCTTATGGAGAATGGGCATTATGCATTACAACATAGAAGGAAGAATAGGCACTGCCAAATTGGAGAAAAGAGTGTTTGCAAAGGCAATGCGCCTGCCGTATTCCTATTATGAGCAACATCACAGCGGCGATTTTATTTCGAAACTAATCTACGATACGGAACGCACCAGCGATATTTATTCTTCCCGTCTGCGCAGACTGCTGGCAGCGATAATCGGAGCGGTAGTTTATCTGCTTCCCATGATGTATTACAGTCCACAGTTGACATTGTGTCTGTTATTGATAAGTGTGGCAACCTTTCTGGTAAATCATTATTTTGCACATCCTATGAAACAGGTAGGAAAAGAACTGGCACAGAATAATGTGGGTATGATGGAAGCGATGACTAATATTCTATCAGGGGTGGAGCTGGTCAAAACTTATGCGGTCGGTGAGAAATTGCTGCAAAGCTTTGGAAAGGAAAATCAACAATATTTTACGACGCAAAAGAAAGTAAATCGAATCAGTGCGGCGTTATCCGGTTTGAATAATCTATTTGATCTGCTGGGAACACTGGCATTTCTGGGATTGGGAGTCTGGTTTGTGTCCCGGAACAAAATCACGCTGGGGATGTTATCTGCTATCTATACATTGTACGGACCGTTTCATTATGCATTTATGGATATAGGAAGATATTTTCCGGAGCTGATGAACTGTCTGGCAAATGTGGAAAATCTGTACGATTTTCTGCAACTGGAAGAAGAATCCGGTCATTATATTACGCAAAGTAATTATGAGGAAGTGGCAGCGGAAATAGAGGTGGATGTAAACAATGTCTCCTTTGGATATACGGAAGGGAAGGAAGTGCTTTCGGATTTTCATATGCAGATAGCCAGAGGGCAGTGTGTGGCGATCATAGGAGAATCCGGAAGCGGGAAAAGCACTCTGGCAAAATTATTGTTGGGATTTTATCCGTTGCAAAAAGGAACGATAAATATTTGTGGAAAGAATGGAAGAAACAGTACAATAGAAGAAATGCGTGATCTGATCGCTTATGTTCCGCAGGAGCCGTATTTATATGAGGTCAGTATTGCAGAAAATATCGCATATGGAAGAGGGAAAAAGACGCAGGAAGTCACCAGAGAAGATATTGTGAATGCTGCAAAGATTGCCAACGCACATGAGTTTATCATGCGTCTGCCAAAAGGGTATGATACCATTCCCGGGGAGCGTGGAAACACCTTATCCGGTGGGGAACGCCAGCGGATCGCCATTGCCAGGGCAGTGCTGAAAAACGCACCGATTCTCCTGCTGGATGAGGCAACTTCCGCACTGGACAATGAATCGGAGAGACTAGTCAACGAAGCAATAAATAGAATGTGCAGGAACCGTACCACGATTATAATTGCCCATCGGCCATCTACGATTGCAATGGCAGATAAAGTGGTAAGACTATAAATATTATTTTAAGTAGGGAATCAAAGGAGAAAATACAATGAAAAAATTATTGCTGATTACAGGAGATATTGCGACAGGAAAATCTACTTTTGCTAACATTCTTTCAAAAAGATATCATACGAATATGTTTTTTAAGGATTCTATTAAAGAAGTTTTGGGAGATACCATAGGTTTTTCCAACAGAGAGGAAAATAAAAAGCTGTCATTTGCTTCCATGGAATTAATGTTTTTTATATTTTCTGAGTTTGCATCACTGGAAAAAGACTTAATTTTAGAATCAAATTTTCATAAATCGGAACTGGAAAGGTTACATAAAATAGCGGAAGATAATGGTTATGATGTACTTACAATTGCTCTTTTTGGAGATGTGGAAGTACTGCATGAGAGATATTTGAATAGAATGGCAAATGAAAACAGACAACCGGTTCATTTAAGTACAACGATAGATAAATTCGAAGATTTTAAAAAGTGTTCCGATTATATGAGAAGAATAGAAATACCCGGAGAAGTAATGCGGATTAATGCGACGGATTTTGGGTATCAAAACAATGAAGAGATATTAGCTAAAATTGATGCATTTATGGCAATATAAAAATGAAATGATAATCAGTCAATTTAGTGACACCAGTGGTGACACAAATAAGCAGTTAATTGATGGTCTGTTATATTTATTGTAGAAAAGACTGTTTCATGGTATGATATAAAAAATGATCATCGGAGGACAGTACGCCGTAGCGTAGGGGATAGTAAGGTATAAGCCTTGCAGGCCGCCTGTTGGATAAGATGTCGAGTGAGCTCGGTTATGATGTGTTTATCATGTCATAACTGGGCTCTTTTTAGAGTTATGATAACGGAGGAAGAATAAATGGATAATGAATTTGTCAGGATAGAGCCACTTTTAGAAGATGACAGAGAGCAGTTTATTAGAGATAACCAGGATGCATTTAATTATGGAGCTATGGAGGAATTTGGACTTAGAGATAATCATTTTGAAGAGGATGGAGAGATTATTTCAAAAGAAACTATAGAGCAGTCGATCGATGGTGGAACTGCGTATAGAATTATGTACAATGGGAAAAAAGTTGGCGGGCTTGTAGTTAAAGTTGATAGAAAAAATGGAGAGCTTGAGCTGCTTTTTGTAAGACCTGACTGCCACACAAAAGGAATAGGGTACGCTGCATGGTGTGCCATTGAAGAAATGTATCCAAAAGTTAAAAAATGGGAAACATATACGCCATATTTTGAGCAGAGAAACATTCATTTTTATATAAATAAATGTGGGTTTCAAGCTGTTGAGTTTTTTAATAAATTTCATATGGATCCTAACAATCCAGATATGGAACAAATGCCTGATACACCACAGGAAGATAATTTTGATGGAATGTTCAGATTTGTAAAAATTATGGGGCAGGAAAAACGGTAGGTGAAGGCATTACGTTCAAAAGCTGTTGTTACAACGTCCGTTAATGCTTTTACAACAATAGACCTTTCGATTTTGTAATCGGATTTCTGTACCCCCGGAAATATCGTGCCTGTTCCATGAAAGGACAATATTTTTCGATGACCGTCCTCATGCTCTACATAGGTTTGTGCAAGCCCGGAGCGGAAATTGTATACTTAAACATAATACCTGTTCGTTTATTACCTTGAGGTAAGTATCGCACAACAAAGTGCGTACTTTACATAGGTTTTCTATGGAACTAAGATGAAGTTATAAATTTTATTTCAATGGAGGACGTTTTTATGGATTTCAAGTGGATAAACGAAGGACAGGTAAAAACGAATGGAAACAGAATAGAAATATTCGCACCCGCACAGAGCGATTTTTTCTTTAACAACGGCACAATCGGAGAAGAAGGAATCACGCCGGAATCTTTGTGCAACGCTCCGTTTTATTACACAGAGATTACGGGCGATTTTGTAATGAGAGTAAAGGTATCACATGACTTTAAAGATACCTATGATTCTGCTTCCATTATGGTAATGCAGGACATGAAAAACTGGGCGAAAGCGTGCTTTGAAATGACGGATTTTGGAACACACGCCGCAGTCAGCGTTATCGCACGAAACGGAGAATCAGACGACGCAAACGGGTGCAATATTGACGGTAACACAGCATGGCTACAGGTGTGCAGATGTGGAAACTCTTTTGCGTTTCATTACTCCGTTGACGGAAAGAACTTTTACATGATGAGGTTTTTCAATCTTCCTGCGGGCAACACTGTAAAAGTGGGGCTGCTTGCACAAGCTCCTGTTGGAAACGGAGGAAGCAGAGTTTATTCAAACCTCACATTCGAGCAGAAAACAGTAAAAAATATCCGTATGGGCAAATAAGAAATTATGTGCCGCTATCACAAGCGAAATGCAATGAAGAAGCAGACCGAAACCGTTTCAGATTTCAGTCTGTTTTTTTACAATCTGTTTTCTTCTCCCCAATCGCACATTGTTTCCAATATAGGAATGAGAGATTTTCCACGCTCTGTAAGACTGTATTCGACTTTGGGGGGAATTTGCGGATATTCTTCTCTATGGACTAATTTATCTGCTTCTAATTCTTTCAAGGTAGAGCTTAATGTTTTGTAGGAAATTTCATCAATGTACTTTTTCATTTCATTGAAACGGACGACTCCAAATTCAGCCAGAACATAGAGTATCGTCATTTTGTATTTTCCGTTAATCAGAGATAAAGTGTAGCTAAATCCCGTACTTCTAAAGCACTCATTTGAAATATTACGTTCACTCATTTTACACTTTCCTTTTCGTAAGTATATTACACGAATTTTAGTATCGCACTTAATTGTGCGTACTTGATTTTCATTTCATTCTTGCTATTATGATAATATCGAAAGAGGGAAAAGTCAATCCAGCTATCATAAGGAGGATAAATTTTATGAGCAAAAAAATTGTTGTAATCACAGGCAGCCCCCGCAAAAAAGGAAACAGCTTCGCAATGACAGCGGCTTTTATCAAAGCTGCGGAAGAAAAAGGACATACGGTAAAGCGGTTTGACGCTGCCATGATGAATGTGAGTGGTTGCCATGCCTGCGAAACATGCTTTAAGACAGGAAAAGCCTGTTCATTTGATGATGATTTCAATGTGATAGCCCCGGCTATTCAGGAAGCCGACGCTATTGTTTTTTCCATGCCGGTTTACTGGTACACGATTCCGTCACAGATAAAGGCGGTCATTGATAAGCTGTTTTCATTCTATCATGCAGAGGTAGACCTTTCTGGAAAAGAATACGCTATCATTACTTGCTGCGAGGAAGATGATAAATCTGTCATGGACGGTATTCGTGTTCCACTTGAACGGTCGGCTGCATTGTTGAAGTGGAAAATGGTCGGTGCGGTAATGGTTCCGGCAGTTGTAAATGTAGGCGACATTGACAAGACAGATGGGTGTGTGCAGGCGGCAGCTTTAGCTGATAAATTCTAATTGCAAACTATCTATCAGATATTTCTACTCTGTTTAGAAATAGCAAAGCCAGCCGGAGCAGTCAACGGTCAAGATGAACGGGCATGCGCCTGCCGTTGACAGCCCCGCTTGTCCTTGCTGGTGGGTAATCAAGGGGCGACAGCAAGGAGTGCTGCCGCCCCTCACTATCATCAGAGAAAGGGGGATTTTCCTTGACCGAGAAAGAATACAAAGAGCATATCCAATACACCCACAACGCTTATTGCCGGATAGTCATTCGCCATGCTTCCATAGACGCTGCCCGTATGCTGTATGCCAAATGGAAACGGGAAATCTCCCTTGAATATCTGTCCGAGGAAAAGTTTATGCCGTTTGGCACAACAGATGAATACTTTGCACAGCCGCCAATAAACGAGGACTATCCCTTTACAGCTTGCGGGCAGATTGTTTTGTTAAGCGACCCCGCCCTTGCCGCCGCCCTGTCCATGCTACCCCAGCAGAAGCAGGAAGAAATTTTCCTTTACTATTTCCAGCATTGTACGCAAAAGGAAATCGGCAAGCAGTACGGGCAGACACGCAGTACCGCAGGGCGGCATATACGGCTTGCCTTGTATCAGATACGGCGGGAAATGGAGATGACTTCCCATAAACAAATTGCTCCCCTACGAAACGATAATAAAGGCGCATGAGGGCAACCCGGAAGCCATGAACGAAGTGCTTTCCCACTACGCCGGATATATCCGTTATTGTTCCCATATCTACGGGCATTTCAACGTGGACATGGAGGACTACATCAAGACAAAACTCATAGAAAGTCAATTTAAGTTTCGGCTTGACCGTTAGCCGGATTGTCTAAAAACTGAATACCCGCCGCCCCCACAGCGGCACACAAGCAGTAAGTCTGAAAAAGATTTGCTGCTTTTTTTTGCGCCTTGATTGGCAAATCCGGGGGATTGCCGTGGAGGGATATGTACGGAAAATTTGGCAAATTTAGAATGTAATAAAACTAAAATAAATGATTTCGAATATGTAGGATAGCATGTAGTATACCTAATTCGTTTTAATTCGTAAAAATGAATTAGAAAAAAATTTAACTCGACAAATGAGTTAAATTGAGTTAGACTATATTTGAGTTAAAAGATAGGAGGGATTGAAATGCGTACAATTCCTAAAGAGGAAAGTTTAGATATCGAGTTCAAGAGTGATTTAAAATGTTACCCGGATCACGATCTTATTGAAGAAATTGTTGGAATGACAAATACGATCGGTGGATGTCTATTTCTTGGCGTTGAAGATGATGGAACAATTACCGGTGTTCATAAAAAACATAGAGACCCTATAGGAGTAACTGCACTGATTGCCAATAGCACTGTTCCACCTATAGCTGTTAGGGCAGAGATAATTACTGAAGAAGATAAGGATGTTTTGAAAATTGAAGTGCCAAGAAGTCGAGGGGTTGTATCTACTGCATCAGGGAAAATATTGAGAAGGCGGAATAAGCTGGATGGAAGCCCGGAAGTAATACCAATGTATTCATATGAGATTCCATCTCGTCTTGCAGAGCTTGGGATGCTCGATTATTCTGCTCAGCCTTTGGCAGGAGCTACTTTAGATGATTTGGACCCAAATCAGAGAGTAAGACTTCGGCGAATCATCCAGAATAGATCTGGAGGCGAAAAAACTTTACTTTCTTTACTGGATGAGGAATTGGATATTGCATTGCGCCTTATTACAAATGTTGCTGGTAACTATGTTCCAACAGTTACAGGTATGCTGTTAATTGGTAAGGAGGAACGCATTGCAGAGTTGATACCAACAGCGAAAGCTGCATTTCAGGTTTTAGAGGGAACAGCTGTCCGTGTAAATGAGGATAGTAATAAACCTCTTCTTGAATTGTTCGAGAGCTATGAGACATATGTCAAAGCATGGAATCCGGAAAGGGAGACCGAGTATGGCTTATTCAGAATTCCAATCCCAGAATTTGACTGGGCTGCTTTTCGAGAAGGTTTAGTAAATGCATTTTGTCATAGGGATTATACTATGCTTGGCTCGGTAAGGGTTTTGATTGACGATGAAGGAATGACCATTAGTAACCCAGGTGGATTTATAGATGGAGTTAATCTGAAAAATCTGCTTACAGTAGAACCTCATGGACGTAATCCGGCCCTTGCAGACGCAATGAAACGAATTGGCTTAGCGGAGAAAACAGGAAGAGGAATTGATAGAATTTATGAAGGATCTATCATTTTTGGAAGACCTTGGCCAGACTATTCTGAGTCCACCAGTAGATCTGTTAAATTATTTATTCAAAGAGCAAAAGCAGATTTACCGTTTGCAAAATTTGTTGTGGATGAGCAAAATAGACAGGGAAAACCGCTATCAATATATGTGTTAATGATTTTATCGGTTCTTAATAATGAAAGAAGATGTACTGTTGAACGGATTGTTGAGTTGACAAATCTTGGAGAAAACAAGGTTAGATCGGCAATTGAATTTATGATTGAAGCAGGATTGGTTGAAGCATCCGGAAAAGGGAAAAACCGCACTTGTATTCTTGGAAAAAAGATTTATCGAGAGCACAAAAAAGCAATACAGTATGTTCGACAGACAGATATAGACAGTATTAGGTATCCTGAATTAGTAATGAAACTGGCAAATACTCAGAACGGAATTATAACAAAGCAAGATGTAGTTGAATTGCTGAAAGTAACCCCTTCACAGGCATATACAGTTATTAAAAAACTTCAAGCAGAAGGTCGTTTGAAATTGTTGTGTGGGGGAAAATATTCTAAGTACAAAGTGGTTAATCCTTAACGCAGTTAACTCAAAAAGAAACGAGTTAAAAACGAGTTAGATTTCTCAGATGAAAACAGGTTTTCTTATCTTTTCTGAAATTGACAGAAAAAGTAGTAAAATCAAGGCTTTGAATGACCTTGATTGACATAGAACGCAAAATAGAATGATAATGTAATAAAAGATGTTCGATAAGAGGATTTTATATAAAAACAGTAATTATTACTATTTTGTTGATAAAGAAGTTAGTGCATATATGTGGGTCATAGCCATGGGACTTCAACTGTTATTTTAAAAACAAGATCAAAAATTCTATACCGGGCAATCTGTGAATATTAAGGATGACTGGTAAAAGTGTCCACAATTTGGCACTTTGAAATACAATTTGGCAGAAAGTATTGTTTTTTACAGTTGATACGTGTAATATACTAATATGCCGCCAGGGGGCGGTAGTAATCAAAAAAAGGAGAAAATTATTATGAAGAAGAAATTATTAGCAGTATTGTTAACAGGTGTTATGGCAATGTCCATGCTTACCGCATGTGGCGGTTCCGATGAGACCACCACAGGTGCTGCAACCGAGGATGTTGCTGCAGCTTCCACAGATGGAGAGATGTGTTCCGATGAGACCTTCTCTGCTCTGCAGGACAGCTACGCAGCCATGACGGAAGCTTACAATGCAGTAAAAGAGCTTTATGAAAATGATGCAATCGCAGCAGATGAAGCTATTGAAGATGTTATGAACCAGGCAGCTGATGTGATCAACCAGATGGGTGAGATTTCCCAGGATTCCATTACCGAGGAGGATGCAGTTACTCTGAATTCTGCAATGGCTGACATTCTGGATGCCCTGTCTTCCGTTGTTGATGGCATGACCATGACCGAGGGCGGTGAGGAAGCAGCTTCCGAGGGATGTTCCGATGAAACCTTCGCTATCTTACAGGAAAATTACAGCACCTTATCCGGAGTATATGATACTGTAGAAGCTGCTTACATGTCCGATGAAATTGAGCAGAATGATGAGATCGAAGAGGCACTTACCCAGACACAGGATATTATGGCACAGATGGGAGAGATTTCCCAGGATTCCATTACCGAGGAAGATGCAGTTGTATTAAATGATTCTATGGCTGCTTTACTTGATGTACTGGGTGCAGTTGTTGATGCAATGTAATTTCAGGGTTCTTCTGTAAGCTACATGACACAAAAGGGAGTAATCGTACTCCCTTTTTGTGTACAATGAATTATGCTTATCAGCAGACGGATATCCTGCAAAGCAGGGTGTAGAGCAGGATATGCTACAGATGCGCAGGAAAATGAGGAGGAAATATTTCATGGTCATTTTGTATTTTGCTGCCTTTGCATTCTCTGTATTGTTGCTGATTCTGACGCTTGTCGCTACCAGTCAGTATCGTAGAAATTATCATGTACTTTCTACCATGACAACAGCAATTGTAAACTTTGGTTACTGGCAGCTTGCCATGTCTCATAATCTGGAGGAAGCTCTTCTTGCAAACCGGATCGCATATCTGGATGGAACTTTCCTTACCTTATTTATTTTCCTTTCTGTTGCCCAGTTCTGCAGGATCAAGGTTCCTGTCTGGATCGTTACAGTCATGTCTATCGTCGGATTTGTGGTTCTTGGACTTTCCTATACGGGTGGTTACAGTACCATATATTATAGCAGTGTTTCCATCGTTCAGAGGCATGGAGTTACTTTTCTTGTCACACAGGACGGGCCGGCACATATCCTTTATGATTGTCTGATCGTGGTCTATGCAGTAATAGACCTCGGAGTTATGATCTATGCTTTCCGGAACAAAAACAAAGTCTCTTATATGAATACGTTTTTCCTTCTGGCTACGGAGCTGTTCTGTATGGTGGTATATGCAGTGGAAAGTATTACCAAATGTGAGATCCAGCTTCTTCCCTTTTCCTATGTGCTCAATATGGTGCTTTTGTTTGTATTGTTCCGAAGAACCAATCTGTATGATCTGTCCATCAATGCGGAGCATATTCGAGAAGACCGCCGTGAATACGGTTATATTTCATTCAGCCGCCATGGAAAATATATCGGAAGTAATGATGTCGCAAGAAAATACTTTCCGGAGCTGGAAAATCTCCTGATGGATCACAAAATTCCTCCCAAAGAGAAATTCCTTTATAAGGAGTTTGGCAGCTGGGTAGCACTTTTTAATCCGGATATTGATAAAACCCGTTACTATACCAGAAACGAGCGGATCCTCAAATGCAGACTCAGCTCTTTTACTATGGGAAAACGAAACAGCATTCAGGGTTATCTCATCGAAATAACGGATGATACCAATCAACAGCTTCATATTCAGGAGTTAAATGAAATGGCCCGCAGGGCAGAAGAGGCGAACCTTGCCAAAAGTACTTTTATTGCGAATATTTCCCACGAGATCCGCACACCTATTCATGTCATATTAGGTATGAATGAAATGATCATGCGTGAATCCGGAGAACCTCAGATATGTGTATATGCCGGAAATATCAAGAAATCCGGCAACATTCTGTTATCTCTTGTGAACAATATCCTCGATTATTCACGTATGGAACGGGGAAGTGTAAAACTCCAGCTTGTTACTTATGAAACAGGTAAGCTGTTAAACAATGCGGTGGATGCTATCCGGCTCCAGACGGACAGTAAGAATCTCCGGCTGGAGGTATATATTGATGAACATCTTCCTGTAAAGCTGATTGGAGATGATCTTAAATTTCAGCAGATTCTGTTTAATCTGTTGACGAATGCAGTGAAATATACAAATGATGGCTATGTACGTTTGTGTGTTTCCCAGAAGAAACGCCAGGCTGATTCAGTAGCCATCGAGGTATCGGTTGAGGATTCCGGCATTGGAATCCGTAAAGAGGATATTGCACGTCTCACCAATGCATTCTGTCGCGTGGATGAGAAACTGAACAGAAACATTGAAGGTGCCGGACTCGGTCTTTCCATAGCCAGCCAGTTATTACAGCAGATGGGAAGTCAATTAATGATTGACAGTGAATACGGTGTTGGCTCGATTTTCTCCTTTGAGCTTACACAGCAGATTGCAGATGCAGCAGAAATAGGACCGTTTTCTATATTCCCGGACGCAAATGCGGAAATACCTTTTTCAATGCTTCCTTCCTTTACGGCTCCGGAAGCAAAGATCCTGGTGGTGGACGATAATCAGATGAACCGCTTTGTTTTCCAGGGGCTTTTAAAATATCTGAAGGTACAGGTTACTCTTGCGGCGAGTGGCAGGGAATGCTTAAGTGCCATTACAAAAGAACATTATGACCTGATTTTTATGGATCATCTCATGCCGGAGCTGGATGGCATTGAAACGCTTCATATTATGAAGAAACGCAGCGGACATTTTTGTACGGACAGTAAGGTAATTGCCATTACAGCCAATGCCTTTCAGGATGCACGGGAAGTTTATCTGAAAGAGGGCTTTGATGATTTTCTGGAAAAACCGGTAGAAGGAAAACAGTTGGAAGCGGTGATTTATCAGTATCTTCCCAAAAATCTCATACATTATGCAGATGGAATTTCCTGCGAAAAAGCAGAGATTCCTGCGAATCCGGGCATGAAAAAGGAGGTTGATCCTGCTTTTGCGGGAAGGGATGATCTTCTCGAGGAACAGCTTTCAGGTCTGGGAATAGATGTATCAAAGGGACTGTCCTATGCCGGTAATGACTGGAACTTCTATCTGGAAATATTGAATTGCTTTATGGAAGAATATGATGCCAAAAGAGAATTATTTTATACCTATCAAAAAAATCTTTCCGAAGACAATTCTTTTGAAGCCTTCACCCATCTAACGCACCAGTTAAAAGGAGAGGCACGGGGAATCGGACATGCAGGGCTCGGAGAGAAATTTTATCAACTGGAACTGGCATCTAAAGCACACAAGGAAGATATGATCAAGGTTCTTTCAGACAGTACCCTGGATTTATGGGAACAAGTCGTTATTTCTTTGAAAAAATATTTGAAGTAAGCTGCTGCCGGATTTCTCTTTGGAGCCGGACCGGAATGGGAATGATTACAGAATTCATCATTTCAATATCTGTCTGAGTCACACTGCGGACATACAGACGATTGACCAGGTAACTGCGTCCTACTTTGATAAACTCCGGATTCTGTTCAAAATCTTCACAGACTCCGGACAGAACCTTTGTTACAGAAATAGTATCGGTAAGGGTATGGATCAGCGTCACATGACGGCCGGCTTCAAAATACAGAATATCCTTGAGTGGAATTTGTACTTCCTTTCCCTGGACATTCACCCGATACAGCTTGGAACTATTTTCAAAGATGGATCTGCAGCGTCTGATTGCATTCATAAAGTCCTCATGATCATAGGGCTTTTGCAGATAATATAACGCGTCCACATTATAACTGTCCATGGCATGCTCCAGGGAACTTGTTGTGAAGATCAGACCGCCGTTATAATGTTTTTCACGCAACATATGTGCCACACTCATACCATCCGGAGCATCCATATAAATGTCCAGAAAAATAAGGGACGGCTTATCAAGTGTTTCCTCATATCGCCGAAGAAGCTCTTTTCCGGATGAAAATGCTTCTATCATGATTTTCCGGTCAAGGTGAGACAGATATTCCTGCAGATGATGATGCAGACGTAGCAGATCACTCCTGGAATCGTCACAGATATAAATTGTCATTTTGTATAGTTCCCCTTCCTCTTTTGCGAACCCCTTGCATGCAGTAGTTTTGCTGCCCTTGATACCGGACAATTTCAGTCCACATTTTATTATACCGTACGATTTATTGACAGTAAACTGATTTTTAAGAACAAAATTTGAAAGTTGTCTTCAAAACGGAATCTCGGATGACTATTGAGTGCGCAATTGAGCCGCTTCGATGCATCAGTGTCGATTCATTACATTTTTGTGTCGATTCATGCAAATCTCATTTTTTTTTCGACAAGCTGTTGTATAATAATGGTGGGGAAAAAGCCCCTGATAAATCATAAAATCGGAAAGGTGGAGGCTATGTTTTCTTTAAAAGACAAAGAAGTGAATGTAGGGCGGCAGAAGGAGCTTGATTTAGTAAAAGGCTTTCTGATGATCATGATCATCTTTATACATTCATTTCAGACGATAGCGGGTGCGGAAGCAGCAGAATCAAGTGTACATAAAATTATGTTTGCACTGTTTATGCCGACCGGTGCCTGCTTATATTTGTTTACCATGGGGTTTGGAAGTGTTTTCACACGGTATTCCCAACCGAAGGATATGGTTAAAAACGGTGTAAGGTTATTAATTTATCAGGGATTAAGTAATTTATGCTATGCTGCTGTGATCGTAGTTAGTTTTCATATAAGAATTCTGATTACGGGAGAAATAGCAGGAAGCAGAGAATTATATGAAGGCAGTCTGTACTCCATGCTTACATTCGTAAATATCTTTTTTATCTCGGGAATGTGTTATTTTATACTTGCGATATACAAAAAACTGGGAGTAAAACCGGTCGGCTATATAATAAGTGCTGTAATAGTAGGATTGTTATCACCGTTTACGGCATTACTGGTTTCTGATCACCCAGTTCTTAACCGGATTCTGGACATGACCTTTGGAGGGAAGGGTGAAACAAGCTTCTGCTTCTTTCCCTATCTGAGCTATGTGTTTCTGGGCTATGTTTTTGGAATGGTGATCCGGAGAATCCCCGAAAAGGAAAAGGGAAGTTTCTATAAAAAGACCGGAATCCTGTGTGGAATAGCAGCGGTAATATGGTTTGCCGGCTGTGTGGTATTACATCCGGGTGTTGAAGAATTCTTTAATTACATGATCGGACAATATAGAATACCGGGGTTAATAAAGGTAATAGGAAGCTTTTGTACCATAATGCTTGTGTTTGCAATTGCATTTTATATAATGCCGTTAATAGAAAAATGGAAATTTGTATACAACAGACTGTGTTATTATTCCAAACAAATATCTAAGATGTATGCGGTACATATAGGGGTATTTTATTTGATCGGCGGTCTCAGTGCATTTTATGAATATAATGTGACCCAATGTCTGCTATGGGCGGTAGTGGTATTGATAGCAACTGATTTGATCGTGCAGGGATACCTTATCGTTACAGATAAGAGAAAAGCAGGAAAATAAAAGGGAGATAAAATGGCAGAAAGAAGAAACAACAGATTATTAAGTGCGAAACTGAATAAGTATATTGTTCCGGGAATCATGATGTCGCTGGCTCTTCAGCTGGGGAACATTGTGGATACGATTTTTGTGAGTAATTTGATCGGTGTAGAAGCAATGTCAGCGGTTACGATGAGTCTTCCGGTGGAAACCATTGTCCAGCTTACCGGTTACTGTCTTGGAATAGGCGGCTCCATAGCAGTGGGAAATATGCTTGGCAGGCGAGACAGGGAAAGCGCATCAAAGCTGTTTTCCGCCACGTTTCTGGTGACACTGATGGTGGGTATTATTTTTTCCGTCTGTGCGTTTCCTACAGCGGCCCCCATTGCCAGACTTCTGGTACCGGGTGGCGGCATCCTTCAAAATTATACAAGAGACTATATCCGTATCAGTATGCTGGGAGCGCCGGTCATCGGCATCGGACTTCTGGTTGTAAATTATCTTGGTGTGGAGAATCATCCGGAACTTGCATCTGCGTATCTGATTCTGGCCAATGTAATAAATCTTGTTCTTGATTATATATTTCTCAGATATACACCACTTGGGGTTACAGGTGCATCTTTATCTACAGTACTTGGCTTTTTGTTTGCAATGTCGGTTTTTGTACTTTATATCCGTTCCGATAAACGGAATATCCAATTTGTCCGGCTGAAAGGGAAGGACTTTGGAATCATGAAAGAAGCAATTGTGGCAGGGGTGCCGATGCTGGTCTTTATGGCAACTAATTTTATAAAATCCCTCGGCCTTAACACGATCATCCTTCATCAGACCGGAGAGGACGGAATGGCAGTATTTACGGTCTGCGATAACGTGCTTTTGATTGTAGAAATGCTGACGGGCGGAATTATTGGTGTAATTCCCAATGTTGCAGGAATTCTTTATGGCGAGAAAGACTACATGGGAATCCGGGTTCTGTGTAAAAAGATGCTGAAGTACAGTTATATCGTATTGGCCGCCATATTCGTTGCCATTATGGTGTTTACGGAACAGATTACGATCCTGTTCGGAAGCGGCGGTGGAGAGCTTGGAAGACTGATGGTGTATGCACTCCGGATTTTTGCGTTGTGCGTGATTCCCTATCTATGGAATAAATTTATCATAAGCTATTATGAGTCTATTGAAGAAACGGCAATCGCAAGCTTTGTCACATTCCTTGAGAATGCAGTGGTAATCCTGCCGGCCACCTATGTGGGTATTTACATATTTAAGCAAATATATGGAACCGGTATTGATGGAATTGCGGCAGGCTTCGTTGCCACAGAGATCATTACAGTAATTGCAGGCTGGATCTTCAGAAAAATAAAACATAAAAATTCAACCTTTTATATTGTTCCGGACAAGAATCCCGGCGTGAATCTGGATTTTTCGATCAAAAGCACCATGGAGGAAGCACAGATTGTTAACAGAAGAATATTGGAGTTCTGTAAGGAAAAGGGAGTATCTGCAAATAAAGCAAACCTGGCGGCTGTGTGTGCAGAAGAAATGACGGTAAACATTATCCAATACGGTGGAAAGACATCCAACTGGATCGATATCAATCTCTGTCTGGAGGACGATTTGTGCAGATTAAGGATCCGGGACAACGGCGTGAATTTTAATCCGCTGGAGTACAGTCATGATTATGAGGACTTTGACATTCACGGAATAGAGCTGGTAAAAAAGATTTCAAAATCCATGGACTATATTCGTGCGATTGATATGAATAACACTATAATATCATTTTAGGAGGAGAAAAAATGTCAGCAATTAACGAAAAAAGCAGTTTTTCCTTTGTGTTTCAGCCGGTGACAAAGCTGTTCGAAGAGCAGGTAAGGCTTCATCCTGACAAGTGTGCAGTGGTATCGGGAAAAGAAAAATTCACGTATGCCCGGTTAAATGAAAGAGCAAACAGAATTGCAAATGCTCTCATTGAAAAAGGAATTCAGCGAGAGACTATTGTAGGCATCATAATGGAGCGCTGCTGTGATTTTTATGCGGTACGACAGGGAATTTTAAAGTCCGGTGGTGCATTTGCGGTAGCGGCACCGGATTATCCTGATGACAGAGTACAGTATATTTTTGAAGATGCGGGAATCCCTTTTGTTATCACAACAAAGGAAATTGCAGAGGAACGCAGGGAACTGTTTGCAAAACTTTCCTGTACCGTATTGTTTCTTGAGGAATTGCTGGAATATGACAATACGGAAAATCCGGATACCGGGATTGAAGAGCATGACCTTTGCTATTGTATTTATACCTCCGGCTCTACGGGAAAGCCCAAAGGGGTTATGATTGAGCACATCAACCTTGCCAATTTTGTGAATCCGGATCCCGCGAATGCGGAAACCTACGGATATGTAAGCCGGGGAAGCGTCTCACTGTCCATGGCAGCCATGACCTTTGATGTGTCCGTTCTGGAAGAATTTATTCCGCTGACCAATGGACTGACTGCGGTAATTGCGAGTGATGAAGAGATTCTGAATCCGATCATGCTTGGAGAACTGCTCATAGAGAATAACGTTGATATCATGACGACAACACCTACATACCTGTCCAACATGATCGACCTGCCGCAGCTTGAAAAGGCTGTTTCACAGATCAAAGTGTTTGATGTGGGAGCAGAGGCCTTTCCTCCTGCGCTTTACGATAAGATCCGTGCTGTTAATCCTGATGCTTATATCATGAATGGCTATGGTCCCACGGAAACCACCATAAGCTGTACCATGAAAGTGATCACGGAAGGTAAAAACATTACCATTGGTACGCCTAACGGTAACGTGAAAGTGTATGTGGTAGATCAGGACAATAAAGTGCTTCCGGACGGAGAAACCGGAGAACTGGTAGTTGCGGGTCTCGGCGTGGGACGCGGCTATATGAATCTGCCCGAAAAAACAGCCGCAGTTTTTATAGAACTGAATGGCGAAAGGGCGTATAAGACCGGTGATCTGGCAAGAATCAATCCGGAAGGCGAGATCGAATTCTTCGGAAGAATGGACAACCAGATTAAACTGAGAGGATTGCGGATCGAGCTTGGTGAGATCGAAGAGGTCATCAACGGCTTTGAGGGAATCGTTACCAGCGTTACTGTGCCGGTAGATAATAAGTATCTTTGCTGTTATTTTATGGCGGATCGCCAGATCAATACCGAAGAACTTTCCGATTATGCGTCAGAAAGCCTGGCACATTATATGGTTCCGGATGTTTTTGTCCAGATGGACAAAATGCCGTTGACCCAGAATGGAAAAATTGATAAAAAAGCACTGCCTAAGCCTGTTTCCCAGCCGGAGAAGCTGAAGGAACCGGAAACAGCCATGCAGAAGAAAATATTTGAGATCGTTTCCAACGTGGTGGAAAACGATTACTTTGGAATTGACACCAGCTTTTATAAAGCGGGACTTTCTTCCATAAGTGCCATGAAGCTGTGTATCCTGATCTCGGAGGAATTTGGTGTCACGGTGAAAACCAGTGATATTCATGAAAATAACACCGTTGAAAAACTGGAAAAGTATGTGATGCTAGCACCCAGGATCAGAACCTATGAGAAACGGGAGGTGTATCCGCTTACCGGATCTCAGAAGGGAATTTTTGCGGAATGCGCTAAAAATCCGGAAAGTACGGTGTACAATATTCCGTTCCTGTTTGACTTGGACAGCACAGTGGATCCGCAGAAGCTGTCAGAAGCAATTGTCCGGATGGTAAATGCCCATTCCTATCTGCTTACGGAAGTATTTCTCAATGATAAAGGAGAGATGGTACAGCGTCCGGGTACGGAGTCCTTTGCACCGGAAGTGATCGAGACCACAAATGAGCAGTTCGAAGATCTCAAAAATAAACTGGTACGTCCGTTTAAACTGGAAAAGGGACGTTTATTCCGTGCGGAAATTTATCTGACAGAAGACAGGAAATATCTCTTTACAGATTTTCATCATATTATTGCAGACGGCAATTCCTATGATATTATTTTCGAAGATATTGACAGAGCCTATAGAGGTGAAAAACTGGAAAAGGAATCCTATACGGGATTTGATGCTGCACTTGACGAAGAGCAGCAGATGAACGAGGGAAAATACAAAAAGGCGGAAAAATATTACGATAGCATTTTTGAAGGAATTGAGACAGAATCGCTTCCGCTTCCGGATCTGTACGGAAAAACGCCAGAAAAGGGTTATCAGGAAAGAAAACTGGATATTGCGGTAGACAAAATTCTGTCCGGTTGTGAAAAACTGGGAGTGACTCCTAATGTTTTGTTCACCGGTCTGTTTGGTATTCTTATGTCCAGGTATGGGAATGCAGAAGACAGTCTTTTTGCAACCATCTATAACGGAAGAAATGATTCCAGACTGGAAAATACGGTCTGCATGCTTGTAAAAACACTTCCGGTTTATTGCAGTTTTGATTCAAAAACTACGATTCAGACATATATGACAGAGCTTTCCGAACAGCTCCTGTCCTCCATGGCAAATGATATTTTCCCGTTCTCCGATATCTGTGCAAAATACGGATTTAATTCCGACCTTGTATTTGCATATCAGGCAGAGCTGAGTGACGATTATCCTATCGGAGATACCATTGCGAGGGGACATGATCTTTCCCTGGATATGGCTAAAATGCCACTGCTCATACAGGTAAGAGAGTATAATAATGAATATGTACTTACTGCGGAATACCGCAGTGATATGTACAGTGAAGCTTTTGTGGAGGGAATTCTGGATTCCTATGAAGCAGCAATGAACTCTCTGCTGAAAACAAAATATGTATCGGAGATCTCTGTTATTTCCGAAAACGCATTAGACAAGCTTGCACAGTTCAATGATACGGCCTGCGAATATGACAGAAATAAAACCATTTCCGATATGTTTGATGAAATGGTACAAAGCATACCGACAAATACAGCCGTTGTATTCAAAGACAAGAAATACACTTATGCCGAACTGGATGAAATCAGTGACAGACTCGGAAAATACATAGCATCTCTCGGTATCGGCACTGAGGATGTAGTATCTATTCTGATTCCCCGCTGTGAATATATGGCGATCGCACCCATGGGTGTCATTAAGGCCGGTGCAGCATATCAGCCGTTGGATCCGTCATACCCGAAGGACCGGCTGATGTATATGCTGGAGGATTCCGCAGCGAAACTTTTGATTGCCGACAGAGAACTGTTACCGTTGGTGGAGGGATATCAGGGTCCCGTTTTATTCACCGATGAGATCATGCAGCTTGGAAATACAGATGGTAAATTACATAAGCCACAGTTACATGATCTGTTTATTTTACTGTATACATCAGGCTCTACAGGTGTGCCGAAGGGATGTATGCTGGAATATGGAAATATAACAGCATTCTGCCATTGGTACAGAAAATATTACAGTATAGATTCCAACAGCAAAATAGCGGCCTATGCGTCGTTTGGTTTTGATGCCTCCATGATGGATATTTATGGAGCGATTGCCAACGGAGCAGAACTCCATATTATTCCGGAAGAGATCCGGTTGGATTTTATCGGACTTCAGCAATACTTTGAAGAAAACGGGATCACACATTCCTTTATGACGACACAGGTCGGCAGACAGTTTGCACTGGAAATGGACTGCAAGAGCCTGAAATATTTATCGGTAGG